>Ga0209800_10002622_pt1 | contig 15541 bp, 11 predicted proteins | sample Higcelweek8metaG_FD_187174 | JGI IMG/M metagenome (GOLD analysis project Ga0209800, IMG submission 187174) | Freshwater pond sediment microbial communities from the University of Edinburgh, under environmental carbon perturbations - High... | ecosystem: Environmental > Aquatic > Freshwater >...
CGAGTGACAAAACTAATCGATAAACCAATAAAAAAACAGCCGCTTATACTTTTTTATTAATTTTGGTGGTTATTATGGTACAACCTGAATGGCCTGATCTTTGTTAATGAGATGAACTGACAACAGACTTGCCTTATTCAGGCAGTAAACATGAAAACTATGAAAAGAAATTTGGCATTTGTGATGTTTCTTATGATGGTTGCCGGGCTGTCTGCCCAGCCGAAGCTCAACTTTGCAACCACGCGCCATGATTATGGTAAAATGCAAGAGGCGGCAGGTAAGAAGGAAGCTATCTTCAACTTTACCAACACCGGTGACTCAGTTCTGGTTATAACCAGGGTGCAGCCCTCATGCGGATGCACAGCTTCAGACTATACGAAATCACCTGTTCCTCCCGGGGGAAAGGGGTTTGTCACGGCAGTGTTCGATCCGCGCGGTTACAACAGCCGTTTTGCGAAGAGCATTTCAGTCTATTCAAATGCGAAGCCGGCTGTAACGGTTCTTGTAATTGAAGGGGAAGTTACCCCGCGCGAAAAGACCGTTGAAGAAGAGTATACCTTTGCTGTTGGTCCGTTAAGGTTCCAGTCGAACCATCTTGCTTTCACCAGCACCAAAAAGACCGAAAAGAAGATCAGGGTGATGCCTGTCATCAACACATCAAAGGAGGCTGCCACGCTCGAGTTCGAGGGACTTCCGGCGCATCTCCAGATGAAGATGTCACCTGCCACGCTCAAGCCGGGTGAGAAAGGACTCATAGAAGGTACATATGATGCGAAGCTGAACAACAGCAGCTGGGGCAATGTGAATGACCTTGTACGCCTGAAGGTTAACGGCCAGTCAATGCCAAATATCTATCTGTATGTTTCGGCAAACCTGGTTGAGGATTTTTCGGGTCTGACGAGCCAGGAACTTGCCAGCGCACCGGTCTTCAAGCTGGCATCAAACACTGTTGACTTCGGAACCATCAAACAGAATGCCTCCGCCGATGTTGAGTTCGCCTTCACCAACGAAGGGAAGAGCGACCTTGTCATCAGGCATGTCAAATCAGGTTGCGGATGCACGGCTCTGATGCCGACGGAAAATGTAATCAAACCGGGAGCGAAGAGTTCCATCAAGGCCAAGTTCAATTCCGGTGGCTATAAGGGTCAGATTTACAAGAACATATTTGTCTATACAAATGATCCCAAGAATTCAGAGGTGATGCTGATGATTAAGGGAGAGGTGCTTGTAGAAGAAGAGAAGACGAAATAAGGAAAACGGGGGACAGCATAGTAATGAGCAGGGAAAAGCGGTCAACCGGGGCTCTCTCGGTACAGCAGGGAGTGCCCCAGCCTCCGAGTATTAACCCTGACATGCTGAACCGCCTCAGAAAGAACAGGCGAAAGAAACTGAGCGCTGAGGATTATGCTGACGGCATACTCCGTGGAGACCGGACAATACTCAGCCAGGCAATTACCCTGATTGAAAGCAATCTTCCCGAGCATTATGATCTGGCTCAGGCTGTCGTGGAGCGTTGTCTCCCTGCCAGCTCCCGCTCGGTGAGGGTTGGCATCACCGGTGTCCCCGGCGCAGGCAAGAGCACATTCATAGACACATTCGGCACATTGCTGACGCGGCGTTATGGCAGGCGCCTGGCCGTGCTGGCCATTGACCCCAGCAGCCAGCAGAGCGGGGGCAGCATCATGGGTGACAAAACCAGGATGGAACAGCTGAGCACTGACCCTGACGCTTTTATTCGTCCTTCGCCCTCAGCGGGAACACTCGGAGGTGTTGCACGGAAGACGCGTGAATCAATAATCCTGTGCGAGGCTGCAGGGTTCGATACCATCCTTGTTGAGACTGTGGGAGTGGGGCAGTCGGAGACGGCAGCGCATTCAATGGTAGACTTCTTCCTTGTACTGATGCTGGCAGGAGCAGGCGATGAGCTGCAGGGGATAAAGAGAGGCATCATGGAGATGGCTGACACGATAGTTATCACCAAGGCTGATGGCACCAATATCCGGAAAGCCGAGACAGCAAGAGTGGAATACAAAAACGCACTTCACCTTTTCCCTCTCTCACCATCCAAATGGAGCCCGAGGGTAATGACATGCTCCTCCCTAGAAAAGACAGGCATTTCAGAAATATGGGAGACAATACGTGATTATGTAAGTGTCACAAAAAGCAACGGCTGGTTCTGGGAAAGACGCAGGGATCAGGCTGTTACACGAATGCATGAAGCAATATTAGATAGCCTTAAGCATTCATTCTATAACCACCCGGAGGTGGCAGCCCTGCTGCCTGATCTTGAGAGGAAGCTCAGGGAAGGGGAGATTACCTCTTATAAACCTGCTTCCATCCTGCTTGACAAATATTTCGGTCTGGAAGGCCATTAGCTAAATAGTAGTATCTTTGAACCTTCGAAACAAAATAGTGTTTACAATTAAAAACCAACAGATGAAAAAGACAATTATTATTCTGCTGGCAGCGGTAGTTGCAATATCCTGCGCCAGGGAACCCAAATTCACGATTACAGGTACAATTGACGGTGCCGCCAATGAGACAGTCATTCTCCAGAAGAGGATTCCCGGAGGTTATGAAGGCATTGATACCGCGGTCCTTGAAAACGGAACTTTCACGATGGAAGGTGTCGTTGCTTATCCCCAGATAGTAAATCTTTCAATCCAGGATAAGAGGGGCGGACTGAATTTCTATATTGAAAACTCTGAAATTACAATACATGGCCACGCCGACTCACTCTACCTGGCGTCAGTAACCGGTTCTGCAACACAGGCTGAATTTGACGGTTACAAGGCATTGTTCGAAGAGACTAATGCTGGAATGACAAAGGTTTACGACCGTTACCGTGCAGCAAAAATGGAAGGCAATAATGAGCTTGCTGCAACGATAGAGAAGGAACTGGAGGAGATGGACAATAAACAGAATGAAATCAGGAAAGAATTTATTGCAAATAATCCCTCCTCTTATGTGGCCCCGGCGGTGTTAAGTGAGCTGGCGTATTACATGGAGCCCGACGAGATGGAAAGCCTGCTTGGTAAACTGGATACCACGCTCAACAAGGTACAGACTGTTATCACGATGAAGGAGAGACTTGTTCAGCTGAAGGCTGTTGCAATCGGACAGAAAGCTCCCGATTTCACACTGAATGATGTTGACGGTAATCCCGTGTCTCTTTATTCAAAACTTGGAGGAGACACCAAGCTTCTGTTGCTTGATTTCTGGGCAGCATGGTGCGGTCCCTGCCGCCAGGAGAATCCGAACGTTGTGAAGGTATGGAACGAATACAACAAGCTGGGATTTGACGTGTTTGGCGTATCGCTGGACCGCAGCAAGGAAGACTGGGTTAAGGCCATCGCAGATGACAAACTTACATGGACACATGTGTCTGACCTCAAGTACTGGGATTGTGCACCTGCCAAACAGTATGCCGTGAGCGCCATTCCCTCCAACTTCCTGCTTGATGGAAACGGCGTCATAGTTGGTCATAACCTTCGCGGCGATGCACTTGCCGAGAAGGTAAAAGAGATTCTTGGTACCAAATAAGGTAAATAAGTATTAATTTAGGAAGCCGTTGGGGCAGGTGTCTCAACGGCTTTTATCTACTTTAAAAGTACTAAAATGAGTAAAAAAGAGGAATTCTTCAGTCACATCAACAGTGGGTATGCCTGCAAAGGTGACTTCATTGTTCTGGGCGGGGCAATGCTTGACAAGGAAGCGCTCGCCGATGCTCATATCAATATCCCGCTGAAGACGCTGAACCGTCACGGGCTTATTGCAGGTGCGACAGGGACAGGCAAGACAAAGACACTTCAGGTGATTTCGGAGCAGCTGTCACTCAAGGGCATCCCGTCACTTGTAATGGACGTGAAGGGAGACCTCAGCGGTTTGGCCAGACCTGGCACTGAAAATGATTTCATCAGGGACAGGCATTCGAGGATAAACCTTCCTTATTCCACGATGGGGTTCCCTGTTGAGTTGCTGACGATATCCGAACAGAACGGTGTGAGACTCCGTGCCACCGTGTCGGAGTTCGGTCCTGTGCTCTTCTCACGTATTCTTGACCTGAATGATGTTCAGGCAGGAATCATGTCAATAATCTTCAAATACTGTGATGACAATAAGCTGGGCCTTATTGATCTCAGAGACATAAGGAAGGTGATACAGTACCTTACCGGAGAGGGGAAGGATGAACTGGAAAAGGAGTACGGGGCAATGTCGACCTCATCAACAGGTGTGATACTTCGCAAGATCATCGAACTGGAGCAGCAGGGAGCTGAACGCTTCTTCGGTGAGGAATCATTCGACATCACGGACCTGATGCGCAGGGACAGCAATGGTAACGGATATATCAACATTATAAGGCTTACCGACATACAGGACAAGCCCAAGCTCTTTTCGACCTTTATGCTCTCGCTGCTTGCGGAGGTGTACAACACCATGCCCGAGAAGGGAGATCAGCCGAAGCCGGAGCTGGTCATATTCATTGATGAGGCACACCTCATCTTCAGTCAGGCAAGCAGGGTACTGCTTGAACAGATTGAAACAATGATAAAGCTAATTCGTTCCAAGGGTGTGGGAGTTTATTTTATTACCCAGAACCCAATGGATGTTCCGTCTTCGGTACTGGCACAGCTTGGCCTGAAGGTACAGCATGCACTGCGTGCCTTCACCGCCAACGACAGAAAGGACATCAAACTGACAGCTGAAAACTTCCCGATTTCAGAGTATTACAAGACTGAGGAGACTCTTACTTCTCTCGGTACAGGTGAGGCCCTGGTGACTGCACTGAATGAGAAGGGAATTCCAACGCCACTGGCGGTTATGATGGTGCGTGCCCCGATGAGCAGGATGGATATCCTTACCCCGGAGGAGCTCGAATCAATAAACAGGTCATCACAGCTTGTTACCAAATACTCACGTGTTGTTGATCCTGACAGTGCTGCGGAGATGCTGGAGAAGAAGATCCAGTCTGCAGAGCAGAAAAGGAGTGATTCAGAGGCAAGAAGGGCTGATGAAAGGTCCGGAGGAAGGACAACGCGTACCGGTTCAGTGAGAAGAACCGCTGCTCACCCTGTTGTGAAGGTGCTAACATCGGCCACATTCATCCGCGGGGTAATGGGCATTCTTACCAGGGCAATGAAAAGATAAATGAAATTTCAGGTAATCTGATTCTATAATTTAAAAATGAGAAATATGAAGAAAATCAACACCTTATTAGTCGTCGTGATGGTCGCCTCCGTCCTTCTGGCTGGTTGTGCATCAATGAACAAGACCACCAAGGGAGCAGCTGTGGGAACTGCCGCGGGCGGAGCCATGGGTGCCGTAATAGGCAAGGCAACAGGCAATACTGCTCTTGGCGCCATAATAGGTGCAACCGTTGGAGGAGCCACAGGTGCCATCATCGGACGTGAGATGGACAAGCAGGCAGAGGAGATTGAAAAGACCGTACCCGATGCAAAAGTGGAACGCGTTGGTGAAGGTATCGTAGTGGAATTCAGCAGCGCAGTCTTGTTTGGTTTCGATCAGGCAGACCTTTCTGCAGATGCAAAGGCCAATCTCGACAAGCTTGTAACTGTGCTAAACACCTATCCTGATACAAACATTGAGGTACAGGGTCACACTGACAGTAAGGGAAGCGAGACTTACAACCAGAACCTCTCTGTCAAGAGGGCAACCTCGGTTTCGGAATACCTGGTGGCCAAAGAGATAACTGCAGGCCGCATTATAACCAAGGGTTTTGGCGAAACATTGCCCGAGTATGATAATGAGACCGAAGAAGGCAGGGCCCAGAACCGCAGGGTTGAGTTCCTTATCACAGCCAATGAAAAGATGGTTGCTGAAGCAGCTGCACAGGCTGGAAAATAATCTGATCAGGTCATTATTTATTAACCAAATAGTTAAATTATGAAAATCAGGATTTTATCAGTAATTGCCATTATGGTTTTAACGGCAACCGCACTTGAGGCACAGGTTGAATTCGGCATTTTAGCCGGGCCGAACTTCCAGAACATGGTTGGAAAGGATGAATACGGCGACAAGCTGACTAACGGGCTGCTTGTCGGTTTTCACGCCGGGGTATCAGCCACTATCCCTTTTGCACCGGACTTTTATTTTCAGACCGGGCTGCTCTTCTCCCAGAAGGGTTCAAAAAACAATTTGGGACTTTTGCCGACAAAGGCATCCAGCGATGATTACAATACGACAACCCGCATTTCATATATCGATTTGCCCCTTCACCTGCTGTTCAGGCCTGAGCTTGGCAACGGACATGTACTGGTCGGTTTCGGTCCGTATGTAGCGTTCGGTATTGGCGGAAAGCAAACTGTTGACTATGACGGACTCCCCTCAATGGAGCAGAAGGTTAAATTTAAAAGCGAGATCTCGAATGATGAGCGCTTTGACCTGGAGAATACCTATTTCAAGCGTTTTGATGCCGGAGCTGACATTTTTGCCGGTTATGAACTCAGCATGGGTTTGTGGTTAAGACTCAATGCCCAGCTGGGACTGCTGGATATGATGCCGGCCTTCCAGGATAATGATCCAAATGCAAACCTTAAGAATACCGGGTTCAGCCTGTCAGTTGGCTATAACTTCTAGAGCATTCTGTTCATCGGAACAGTAAGATATTATCAAATAAAATTAAGCCGTTTGCTTTGAGCAAACGGCTTTTTTTATATCAGGCCGCCGGGTTTCGTTCAGAACCCTTTCAGTTCCATGAATACAGTTGGTATCAGGAGCAGGAACCCGAGGAGGAAGAGAATTATAATGAATGGCAATACCCATCTGAACCACTTTTCGTAAGGGATCTTCGCCACGCTCAGCACGCCCAACAACACACCGGAAGTCGGAGTGATCATATTAGTGAAGCCGTCACCAAGCTGAAATGCGACAACCGTTGCCTGGCGAGATACCCCGATGAGGTCGGAGAACTGAGACATCATTGGCATTGTAAGTGCAGCTTTTGCTGAACCTGATGGCATAAAGAGATTAATTATGGTCTGAGTAACATACATCATGCTTACCGATGCCATCCTGCCTGCCCCCGAGATTGTCTCTGACAGCTTATAGAGCAGCGTATCTATAATATTGCCGTTCTGGAGTATGATTATTATCCCGCCTGCAAGGCCGACTATCAGGGCAGCTGACTGTATATCCCTGACCCCGTCGAGAAAGAGCTTCGTGATCCTGTTGGCATCATAGCTCATTGCAATGCCGCTCGCCAGCCCCATTGCAAAGAATAGCGTGGCTATCTCCATTATATACCAACCGTAACCCATCACTCCGGTTATGAGATACAGTATTGTGAAGAGGAGCAGGTCAATAATGAAGAAGTGAACCGATTTTCTGAGAGTCAACCATCCTGTTAAGGCAAAGAGTCCTGTCAGTACCGGTATTACCGGTATCCTTAGTTGAGCCTCCCCGAATGACAGTGAAGAAACGGGATAAAAAACGGAAAAAATGACCATGACTGCCGTCAGGATCAGATAAATGATCCAGGCGGAGAGAGGTGTATTGTATTCTATCTTCATTTGCGCTTCCGAATGAAGCTTACGCCAGTAGTCGTCATCAGAATGGACGAGTGACCTTTTCGGATCCTTCCTGATCTTCCTTGCGTAGATGAGTATATATGCAAATCCCACAGCACTTATAATGACCCACATGATCAGCCTGTACTCCAGCCCGGAGAAGAGAGGGAGGTCGGAGAGACCCTGTGCTATGCCTATTGTGAAAGGGTTGAGAAAGGCGCCGGCAAATCCAAGGGCTGCTGCCACGAAGCAGAGGGAGACACCAACTATTGAATCATAGCCCATGGAGATTGCAAGTGGAACGAAGATGACTGTGAAAGCGATCGTCTCCTCGCTCATTCCGAAGACAGCACCGAAGAAGCTGAACATCGTCATGATCACGATAAATATCAGGTTGTCGGCACCGATGGCTTTAATCAGCCCTCTGCTGCCGATTCTTTTTGTAAAGCGCAATACTGATCCTATTGCCACGTCGATTGCCTTGCTCTCGTTCATGATCCAGAACGCACCGCCAATTATCAGGATAAAGACAATTATGTCTGCCTTGTCGACGAAGCCATCGAAAAGGGCTGAGAATACCTGCCATGTCTGGGGGTTTTTCTCAGTATAATGAAATGATCCTGGGATAACAACGCTGCGGTCTATGCCGTTTACATTAACAGTCTGCCTCTCAAAGGCGCCACCGGGAACGATCCAGGTAAGGATGGCACACAGCACAACAATGCCGAAGACGATTACGTAGGTATGGGGGATTTTTTTGAACACCTTAGCAGATTTTGAGGTGCAAAGTAATCATTACGGACCTTTTAGCAAAAAAAAGTCTGAAAGTCTGAAAGTCTGAGGGTCTGAAGGTCAAACAGAAATCTCTACTATTGCCTATTGCCTTCTGCCTACTGCCTGAGAATGACCCCCCGCACCCGCTCCCTGGTCTCTGCAGGGGTGGGGTTAAGCTCTTCAGTGGTGAATGTTCCGTGTTCAGGATCAATGCGTTCGAAAACCATCATGTAGAGCTCGAATATTATCTCCAGGCTGAGCCTGTACCTTGGCTCCATTTTCGGGCAGATCGCATCCATCATCCTGAGGGTGTCAATCCGGTACCGGTCGGCAATCCTCAGATACTCACGCATCATTGCCCGGAATCCGGATGTAAGCGCTGCCCCGTGAGCCATAGCGAGCATTGCATCGCGGGTGATGCCGTGTCGCGTCATTACATCATCTGCGAAATAGCTGAGATTGTTCAGCTGGTCTTTCCGGAAATCACGTATTATATGGACGAAGTAGCTGAACATCGCACATGGTGCTGCCGTCCTGCGAACATCAAAGGGAGGATCAAGATAGATGCCGTCCCTCTCCTGCAGCCCGGCGAGGTGAACGAAAATCGAGGCGGGAGCTACAGAGGCACCTCCGGAGTACTCAATAAAGTCGGCAAGGGTTTCAAATCCGTCATGTGTGACATCATAAAACATCGATTCGGCAAAAGATTCGAGCGACCATAACGGGATCCTGAATTTTTCAACTGTGTATCCCAGTTCGTTGTTGAAAGGAGAACTGTTAAATCCCTTCTCCAGCATTCCCATCCACTGCCGGATGTCTTTGTTGAAATTCTCGCGATCGCTCTCGCTGATACCCCTGTGAGCTGCCTTGTGATTGTCTATCAGGTCATCGAGTGCCCGCATGAACCTGTAGCATGTGCGTGCAGCACAGTATCGTTCATTATCCCAGAAGTTGGCAGCAATGAGTATATTCGGGTGATCAATGATTTTTGCGAAATCAATTGACTCAAAGATTGCGATGAACTGATCTCTCGTCTTCAATTCACACCCTCCTTTTCTCTATTTTGTTCATTCAGAATTCGTTCCGACACCAGTCTTGCGGACATAAGCACCATTGGTATTCCGTTTCCGGGGTGGGTGCTGCCACCGGTGAAGTAGAGGTTTTTGTATTTCCGGTCCCTGTTGTGAGGCCTGAAGTATCCCATCTGAAAAATGTTGTGCCCGAGGCTACCGAATACCGATCCCTTCGTTACATTAAGTGCCTCCTCCCAGGTGCCTGGAGTGGTAACTATTTCAAATTTGATATGTGATTCTATGTCGTCGATTCCTATTTTCCTGAGTTTCCTGAAGACCGTTTCACGGGCTCTGTCGGTTACGCGTTTCCAGTCCTGCGGGTGCTCAGGATCAATGTGTCCCACGCCAACGGCAATTGAGAGGGTGTCATATCCCTCAGGCGCAGCAGTTGGATCGGTACGAACGGGGGCATGGATGTAAAAGCAAGGATCATCCCCCATGGACTTGTCCCTGAATATTTTGTCAAGTCCATCGCGGAAGCTGTCAGAGAGGAAGGTGCTGTGATGCCCCAGTTGCGGGTATTGTTTATCGAGTCCCCAGTGCAGGACAAGTGCTGAGCACGAGTACTTCATGCGGCTTAAACGACTGGATTTATTGCCGGGAGGGAGCAGCTCGCGGTAGACATAAGGAAGGTCTGCATTGGCGATTATCACGTCGGCTTTTGCAACGCTGCCGTCGCTGAAGGCAACTCCCGTTGCGCTGTTGCCGGAGACGAGAATCTGTTTTACAGGCTTCGCGAAATGGAACCTGACGCCCTTTTCAGCAGCCCTCTCCATAAGCTTTGCAGCTATGCCGTACATGCCTCCGACCGGGAACATTGAACCTTCTGTAAGTTCAGCCGCCGGTATCATTGAAAACAGGGCAGGAGCGCTGTAGGGACTCTGTCCGACATATATATTCTGGAAGGTATATGCCATTCTCAGGTGTTCTGATTTGAAGAAGCGTGCCGTATACCTGTAATGGTTCAGGTAGGTCTTCAGCTTTATTAGCAGTAGGGCATTGCGGAGGTTGAAGAACTCGAAGAAGCGGGTGAAGTTACGGCCCAGGAGTTTCTGAAAGGCGACAGTGTAAAGTCTAAAGCCGGTCCTGACGTACTTCTCAGCACTGGCAAAGCTGCCAGGCTCGATCTTTTCGAGCTGTTGCCTCATTCTCTCCCTGTCGGTTGTAAAGGCAAGTCTTGTACCGTCGTCAAACCAGAGAGTGTAGATGTCATCCAGCGGTTTGACATTCAGGTCATCCATTGTCAGACCCAGTGTGCCGAGCACATCCCGGTATACTTCCGGCATCAGAATCATTGTTGCGCCAAGGTCAAAGCGGTGTCCGTCTCTGACTATCTGCCCGCAGCGTCCGCCGGCGGACGAGTTTTTCTCATAGACATCGACTCTGAAACCGCGCTCTGCCAACATCAGTGCGGTGGTTATACCCCCAATTCCGGCGCCTATTATAAGCGCCGTTCCATTAAAAGCCATCAGGTATTGAATTAAAATAAGTGTTATATCCCGTTCAGGGCTGCATGGTACGGCAGCCTTCACACAAATATATTAACAATCTTATTTTCAACCTGCGGAGTGCGGGTCAATTGCGAAAAATGGCGGGTGAGTGGCGGAAAAACTCCTCCCGGAGATCTTTCAGGGCAGAAAGGCGGCCGTAACAGGGGCCGGAGCCTGCCTGGAATTCACATCCTACCAGAGCTGGTGCACAAGCGGTTTAATATCTTCCTCATAAATAAGGTCAATGGCCCTAACCTGTTCAATTGTCAATTCGGTGAACGCGGCGAGGTTTGATCTGACCTGGTCGGGAGAGGAGGCACCGGGAATGATGCAGCTCACCTCTTCACTCAGGAGGATCCATTGCAGTGCTACATGAGCCAGCGGGGTGTTTTCAGGAAAGAGTGCCTTCAGCCTGGCCACGGCCCTGAGGCCTGTCTCATATGGTACTCCGGAGAAGGTCTCGCCCTTGTCAAAGAAGAGACCGTTGCGATTGAAGAAACGGTGGTCGCCCGGCGTGAAGCGGGTATCCGGTCCGAACTTCCCGGAGAGGAGGCCGCTTGCAAGGGGGACCCTGATTATCAAGCCTATCTTTTTTTCGCGGGCCATTGAAAAGAATCTCTCATGGGGCCTCTGACGGAAGATGTTGTAGATTATCTGGACAGTTGTGACGTTATCGTATTCTATTGCCTTGATGGCCTCCTCAACCTTCTCCACGCTGACGCCAAGGTTAAGAATCTTGCCTTCCTGTTTGAGCCTGTCAAACTCGCCGAAGATCTCCGGCCTGTAGTAGACCTCCGTGGGAGGGCAGTGCAGCTGGATCAGGTCGATGCAGTCAGTGCCGAGCCTTTTCAGCGAATCCTCAACATAGCTGCGGAGCACTTCAGGGGTGTATCCCTTATTTACATGGGGATTGATCTGCCTGCCGCATTTCGTTGCAATGCGTACCGCGGCGCCTGATTCGCGCACTGCTTTGCCAACGGCTTTTTCGCTCTCGCCGTCGGAATATACGTCGGCGGTGTCTATAAAGTTGACTCCGCTGTCAATGGCTTCGCGGATTATTGATTCAGCAAGTGAGTGATCGAATTTTGATCCCCATTTGCCACCAACCTGCCATGTTCCAAGTGATATCTCCGATACCTCAAATCCTGTTTTTCCCAGAACCCTGTAATTCATCTTCTGACTATTTTTCAGTTGTTATCCGAATTGAAATTATGCCTCCAAGATATGTTTATTCTCAGAAATTTCAGAACCCGATGCTGAGGTTGAGAGAGGCTGTGCGGGGCCTGGGCCATGTATATCCGGCGAGACCGCCCTGAATATCTGGATCTGCCCCCCTGTAACCGGTTATAATAAAGGCATTCTGCAGGGTTGCATCCAGCCTGAGGTCGACTTTCTTCCCTGAAATGTTCCGGAACGAATGTCCAAGGCTGACAAAATCGAGCCTGACAAAGGATCCGTTTTCAATATGATAGTCAGAGTAGGGAACCAGTGCGGTAAACCCGGATTCATTAACCAGGGATGATATATTTCTCAATGCGCCGTTTGGTGTCATGCTTCCGTAGTTGCCAAAAGCGCTTTCTACGTTGTAGCACCAGTTTCCGGCAATTGCACTGGCAGAGAAGGAGAGTTCCCAGTTACGATATTTCAGCGAAGACCAGATGCCGGCAGCAAACTCAGGATCGGTGGAAGGGCCGCTGTACCTGTCATCAAAACCAAAAGATCCATTGTTACTTAAATCTTCGTATAATCCCTGGACGGGCATTCCGTTTTCATTATACACCTGTTTCAGAAGATAAAAGGTATTTACCGGACTGTCATTATCCTGAACAAGAACCTGTGCGTACGGTATCAGCGGTACTGATCCGGCAGTGATGAAGTCAATGCCGTTCGGAAGGGTTTCAATAATGTTCTTCCTGAGGGTGCCATGGAGGGCGGCATTCCATTCGAACACCTTTCCTGTGAGCAGATTTGTTTCGATCCTGAATTCAATCCCTCTGTTATCAACATCACCGGCGTTAGCAAGTATGGTTGCACTGAAGTTGCCGCCGGATGGAACATTCACCTCAGTGATCATGTCCCTGTTTTTGTTAATGAATCCGTTCACTGACAGGTTCAGTCTGTTTTCAAACATTGCAATCCGGAGGCCTGAAATGAAGTACCTGGCAGTTTCAGGCCTGAGATATGGAGATGGAGTTGTTGAGAAGGATTGCGACACTGATCCTGTTCCTGCCGAACCGAGAGTTAAACTAAGTGTCAGGCCATTAATAAATATGTCTGACGGAAAAAATGACTCACCCGCGATGTTCCATTCTGCCGTTACCGAAGGGGAAAGCACGCTCCTGTTTCCGGGAGCATAAGCGGAAAAACCGTCCTCCCTGAGCACAGCTGAGATAAAGTATCTTCGCAGGGCTGAAAAGTTCATTTCTCCGTAGAATGAGCTCATGGATTTTTCGAAGGATGCATGGGAGTTTTTGACTATGATTTCAGGATTGACATAATCAGTTGTCAGCTCCTTTTTCTCACTCCCAAGCCAGTTCATGAAGTATCCTGCCTTCAGTTCAATTTTGCCGTCAAGGCTTTTTATCGGGGTTGTGTAGCCGGCAGAAAGGTCGAGAGACCTTGATTTCAGGGTCTCATCGAGTGTTGTTTTACGCCCGTTCACGATGGGCAGGGCGCCTCCGGGATTTATCACTTCCCTGGTATTATCAGAGTAGCCGATGGCTGAGCTCTTTAATCCGACACTCAGGCCCGGCAGCAGGTCCGGCCTGTAATCTGCAGTCAGGAATACCGATGTCTGTTTCGGCTTGCTTAAGCTTTCATTGGATTCAAGCATTGATGCCGGGTTGATGAACATTGATCCTGTTTTATAACCCTGGGCCGGGTCATTGTTTTCATAAACCGGTGAGGTTGGATCTGCAATGGCGGCATAGTATGGTAACCATGGGCCGCCAGGGAGGTTTCCTTTCCCAAAGTTGGCTGAAGCAGCCAGGCTGATTTTCAGGTTGTCATCCAGTATAGAAGGGTCGATTCTGCCGGTAAGTGAAGATTTCCTGTAGTAAGATGACTTTATTGTTCCCTGTGTCAGAGTCTGTCCTGCCGAGAGCCGGAACGGTATCTTTCCCGCGGTTCCTGATATTCCGAGGTGATGATCATGGCTGACGGCTGTCCGGTATATCTCATCCTGCCAGTCAGTGTTAAAGCTGCCGGCACGGGCAAGTATTGCCTCATCGTCAGGGTACAGTTCCAGGAGTGCCTCCCTCACCTGGTCGCCGTTAAGGACATTGTATTTTTTCACCGTGGAAAGAGCAACCTGGCCGGAATATGAGACGTGAAGGCCATTGCGGCCTTTCATGGTCTCTATCAGAAGCGCTCCGTTACGGCCAAGACTGCCGTACACGGCAGCCTGGCTTCCGTTGAGCCATGTGATTGACTCGATGTCATGAGGATTCAGAAAATGGGGAATTCCCATGACCGGGACACCGTCAACCACAAGGAGCGGGGAAAGAGAGCTGTAGAATGATGAATTGCGCAGTGACTCAAGAGAATAGCCTGCTTCCGGCGAACCGTCAGCCAGCTGTGTAAGCAAACCTTCAAATCTTCCTGCGATCAGTCCTTCAGCATTCAGTATCAGTCCCCGGTTGAAATCACGGTTTGTTATGCGGGTTATTCCCGCTGCCCGGTAAGACGTGTCTGTCCGGCTGTCCCATTCCGGCATGTCAGATACAGGGTCTTTAACGGACTTGTACTCAGTTGACTTTGCCGATTCCTGATCTGTTCCGCCACTGTTTGCGGGGGACTGAGCCAATCCAGGTACCGGACACAACAGAAAGACCAGCACTGCAATTAAAACAGGAAATGCAGGAATTTCAACCGGGTTAACCATGCGGTTAAATATTTGTCCTTGAGAATATTTTTTCATTGCTTTTCAGTAGTGTAAAACGACAGGCTGATTCCGAAGGTAAAAGGTATGAGTTCAATTGCTTTGTCAGTTGTTATTCGATTGCCGTCTGACCTTATCCATGGAGTCTGGTTGAGTTTCACGGCATAGCCTCCATAAATGCCAACCGACCAGTAATCACTTACCACCATATTTCCTTTGTAGATCTTGTACTCGAGGCTCATGCCGGCGACGGCTACCGTCTGGTTAAACCTCAGGTCGATCTCTCTCTCCTCAAGATAAGCTTCCAGGGGAACCTTCCCTTCGTCAGGGTAATTCTGCAGACGGTATCTCAGCCATCTTAACGATAGCATTGGGGTCATCCTTATCCTTTGAGAATTTACCAGGTCATATCCCAGGTTCAGTTTGTAGCATGTGTTATTCAGGTTGATGATAAGAGTGTCATTGTCGTCTTCGTAGCCGTATCCGAATCCCACCCCGAACCCGGTATAAAAACGGGGTAATGAGACACCGATCTCCGGCCCGGTAACAGTGACAAATTCCATTACCTCGGTGTTGTACTCGCCGAGCAGTCCGCTGAACCCGGAGAAGTCGGTCAGAATGAAGTCAAAGCTGAGCGCTGACCGGGTGACGATCCCCTTGCCGGAGTAGATGTCAGCCTCGTTTACGTAGCCTCCGTCCGGGATGTACATAGGTATCAGAATGATTTTCAGGGGGAACGCTGTAGTCTCGTCTATCGCCGCCTCTGCCGGGTTGAATCCGGGGCATGTAATACTCAGT
>Ga0209800_10002623_pt1 | contig 15540 bp, 10 predicted proteins | sample Higcelweek8metaG_FD_187174 | JGI IMG/M metagenome (GOLD analysis project Ga0209800, IMG submission 187174) | Freshwater pond sediment microbial communities from the University of Edinburgh, under environmental carbon perturbations - High... | ecosystem: Environmental > Aquatic > Freshwater >...
GTACCGAAATTTATAGATGGGGAATTGGATACACTTAAATAATTCTGTCCGTTAAACTGGACTGCCTTTCCTAAAGGTTCCGTTTTTGACTTGGCAAAGGTTGGCACATTACCATCCATATGAACTGCATGGTTTAGGTTTTCACTAGAATCAAGAAGATTTCCGTTGGCATTAATATCAAGTTCAGTATCCTTCTTTATTTCATTTGCCGTTACGTCAGGGCTTGCTTTTGAGATAGTAATCATTTCACTATAACTTAATGCTTTTTTATATATTGTCACATCATCAATTACACCATTAAAACCTCCTTTTCCCACATATAAAGGTCCAGGATTGGCTGTAGTTGAAAAAGTATTTGTTGCATAGCCTCTGTAATCACATAATTTACCATCACTATAAATAATTAATGGGTATTTAAGTGACTTATCATAGACAAGGGCTAGATGATGCCAATTTCCATCACTTTTAAAAGCATTGTTAACACCTAAACCACAATGTTTACCTTCAAGATATATATAAGCATAAACATTAGAACCACTAGTTAACAATTTATAACCGGATGTTTTTGAGTTAACAGTATTTGTGTTATCAATTAATTGATAATTTCCCGATTGTGTCGTCTTGTACCACAAACTTACCGAGAAATTCTCGTCTCCATAGTATAGACTGCTGCCAGAAGGAACAGTCATATAGCTTGTTCCGTTAAGGCTTAAACCGTCATCTGTTTTACCGGGGATATTTGTCGGAACATTGCCTGTATAAGTACCGTTATATCCGTTACCGGTGGCATCAGTTGCCAATCCGCCTTTAAAATCCCATTGAGCGGACACTTCGTATTTACTGAAGAAGCTGTCCCTTGCATAAAGCTTCACATATTCAAATTCAATCTCATTATATGTGGCACCTATCCAGACAAGTGATCTGCCGTAAGTCTGATACTCAGGACTCCATGTGCCTGACGGCAAAGTATGTCCATCAATAGTGGCGGTGCCAGATAGTGATTTTGCCTTCCATATAAGCTTGTATTCTGCGCTATCTTCAAAGGATTCACCCCAACTTATACGCTCGTTGAAATTCATTACATAGGGATTGGGGATGGGTACACAGGCCGAAATTCTAAGATTTCCACTTGCATTAAAAGATGAACTTTTATATGGTGAACCTGAACCACCAACCGGAGTTACGCTAGGAACGGTTTTCAACTCACCCTGCAAGATCCAATTATCCTCTTTGGCAAAAGTAATTGAAGCAAAATACAATGAAACAAAAATCAAAACAAGTGCCATAAGATAATATTTCTGTAAACATATATGGATATGTTTACCTTGTCCAACATTTCTTTTAAACATTTTATTCCTCCTTTTATTGCTTTAAAACTCATTTTGTTTTAATGTAATCCTATAACACAAAATTGCTTTAAAACAATAAATCTGTGATAAGATGACATTTTCCAGCTATAAGATGACTAAATTTGCATCTAAAGAGTTTTATGTATTGTAATAATAAGTAATGCATCGGTTCTCTATTTGTTTTTTGAAATAACTCATCCATTATTTCTTCGTTATCTTCAAAAAAAGTCAACTTACCATCAAAAATAGTCAACTTATCAGAAATTTATTGATTTTACCAAGCGATATAGATATTCTTGTATGAGAAGTAAACAATATATTGCTTCAAAATATACTATATTTTTATAAGGGATAAATTAAAACGTAAATTGACCAGGTATTTTTTGAAATCACCTTAGCAATATTGGGAGGAAACAAATGGACGTAAATTTAATTTGCTCCAAAAACTTTTATAAAGTAATTATTGAAATACTTTCTGCTAGAGGCTTCAAGGTGAGTGTTGATTCATCGTATTCAATTACAGAAAGAAATTATGAACTTCCTGACAACAAAATCGGGATTCTGTTTGACCACAACACACTAGACGAACTTATTGTTTTACTTGATAAGCTGTCAGAAGGATCTGATATCCACAAAAACTTTATTTTAGGAAAGCTAGAAGAAAAATATGAAGTAATCCCATTTGTTGATATTTTATATTTTCAAAGTAATGGGAATGAAATAAGTTTACGTACAACCAAGAGTTTTTATAAAGTAAAAGAAAAACTTTATGAGCTTGAAAAGGGACTTAGTGGAAATGGTTTTGTCAGAATCAATAAAGCAAATTTGGTAAACATCCTAAACATTAAACATATTTCCCCATGGTTTGGAGGCAAACTTTTACTTAATTTCAAAGATATTAATGACCAAGTTGAGGTCACAAAGAATTATGTGAAGGATTTCAAAGATTATCTAGGAATGTAGACAGCTTGCCAATTTATATCGTTATTAATTGTTTTACTTTATCTAATAAGGAGGTGCAATTTTGAAAAAATACTTATCGTTAATTACTGACCTGGCAATTATTGTATTTACCAGTTTCTGCGTCGGAATATTGGATACTATAATCGCTAATTATAATCCGAAAATGTTAAACATCTTAAGAATAGATATAATTTATAGTCTTTTCATAGGGGGAACTGCAAGATTTATATTTATTTTGCTTACTCACAGAAAACAAAAAGTATCTTTGAGAACTGTTTTTTTTGTGTTAACTTCGGTTCTTATACTTGGTTTTACAATAATATTTATTATTAGCAGTACCAAAAACATCTATAAAATAGGCGGTATTTTTTTGACAGTTCTCTTTATTGTTCTTTATTTAGGGTATACACAGTATATGTTTGAAATAAAGATTAACGACTTATTATGTAAAAAGAAGCAACAACTATCAGAAAGACTAAAGTGAAAAATGACAGGAGTGATTTAGTGAAAAAATTCTCATCAATTTTAGTAGATATTTTAATAATTCTCTTTATAGGCTTTTGTGGAGGACTTGTAGATATTATGTTTTCCTTTTATAAAGATGAGATGGTTGAAACTCTATTAATGGGGATCCTAATAGGAGTTTTTATTGGCATTTCCATAATGCTTGCCAATCTGTTTCTTTATAAGTTTAAAAAATCAATTCCCTTTTATCAGGTTTCTGTAATTCTTATAATGATAAATGCAATCGGAATATTTTTTGCCTCATATATTACTCACAACACGAATATCCAAAAGGTAATAATGATTTTTTTAATGACCTCAATAGTATCAAACTTCATAATATACAATAACAGGAAGTTGGAAAGGCAGCTTAATTTCTATTTATCAAAGAAAAAACAAGAATTACAAATTCCTCATAACAACAAGAAACGTTAAAGAATTTGAATCAGACAAATTGTCCATTTTGGATATTAAAGCAAAAACCGAAAAAGGTGAACGGAATTCACATCACCAGGTATACTACTAGCAGCAAAGAAACTGGACTATCTTAAAATGAATGAAGAACGACGGGCTTATGATGGCTATCTAGCCTATCTTGCAGCATATAACACTATAGCACCCATGGCCGTGAAGTGGTCAATGGGTGCTTTTACAGGAATTTCTGGAAACCAGTAGAGAATATCAGAGGTCGAGACTGTTTTAATCTTCTTGCAAATAGAGATATAGAGGTTATAGTTACGTTCAAAGCCAATCATATCCCTGCGATCCACAATTTAAATAATCTACCTTAATTTATTTAACAATTCACTTTCTTTTACTACTGCTTTTGGATTATACTTTTCAACTAAAAGTTTAGTAATAAGCCTATTACCTTCACTAATCTTGGGACTTAACGTAATATGCATCTGTTCAAATTTTATCTGATCTATCTTCAGGAAATAGTAGTTAAATGGTAAATCTACTCCTTCATGAATTTTCCTCAATATTTTCTGATTCGAATTATTTATTGCTTCTTCCATCATTTCCTTATAACCAAATGGGAAGAAATTAAGTATATATCTCCATTCATCTTGAAAACTCCAATATTTATTTTTACAAACCCCTAATGATCCCATATTCAAATGGGTATTCCCATCTAAAACACTTAGTATCTGTGGGTATAAATCATCTATGTCATTTGTATATCTTACCTGATTTAGAATGTTTTTTTGAACATTTGTAGGTAGAAAGTAATTTCCATCAAAAAAATCTTCCGGTGATATTATTGTGTAAAAACCTTGTCCACTTATATTATAATTGTCACTTTCAAAACTCTTTCTATATGCACTTTGATCTATCAAGTATTCTTTAAAAGGATACTTAGGAAGTTTAATTCTTACACCTTCAGAAAGATTAGTATACATATTCCACATTGGTATACTTTCAGTTTCATTATCAGTCCAAGAACTCACAAAACAATATTTACTATATTGCTGATGGTCTTTAATCTTTTCTTCTTCTGAATCGTCCAAAACTGTTAAAGGATTAAACTTTATATTTTGATTCTTTAGAATTAATGCCAAAGAACTAGTATTGGTATAATGAAATAAATAATCGTGGCTTTCATTGTTCATTTTAAAAAGTCCCTTCTTTATGCATTCTTACATCATTATAACAATAATTCCTGTAGAAAAAAAGTGAATTTAAAAAAGATCTCTTCACATTGGGAAACCAAGCTACTGGAGGTTTATTTTGTCAGATGAATCCTTTCTAAAAACCGAACTATAAAATTAAAGTAAAACAGTAGAGTAATATAATAGAAATACAAAAATTATAATGATTTTTCCAGTTTAGTTATTGAGTTTTATTTTTGATAATTTCCATAAATAAAGTTATAATTTGGTTTGAAGTGATTCGAAAACAAAAAACTGAGGAGGAATCAAAATGGTAAATATGTCAGGAGAACAACCAAATATTAAATGCTGCCCCATATATAAGGGAAATCTAGAAAATGTTCCAAGGAGTAAGATGAAGTCAAAGGGATATATCAAAAAAAATGGTACAGTTTCGCAGTATACTCATACATATGATTGCCTTGCTTGCAAAAATAGATTTGAGATTAATCAGGATAGATAAGTCAAAACTCCAACAAATTATAGAGCTTCTAAATTTGCATTCCTTTGGAGCTTCTTAGAAGTTGCTGGCGAAGCGAATCTTGGAAATGCCCCCATCATTAGAAAGCCTGGCGGAGCGGTGCCATAGAATCTTCGAAGTTACTTATAGTAGGCTTGCAGAGCCAGGACAAGGAAAGTATACTATAAAACTTTTAATGTATACTTTCCCTGTCCCTGTAGGTGATTTATCAGACTCAGCAGAAGATTGAATTTCCAGCTTTTATTATGAGGAATTACAATATAGCTTATAATATAAATAAACTAATCAAGAAAATTCGCTTCTCTCATAACTTTAAAGAAGCCAACCATGTCTCGAAATTAATTCATTCAAAGCAGATATTCCAGATGCTAGTGTTTTTATAAATTCCTATACTTAGATAAAATGAAAAAATAAATAAATAAATAAAGAATATGAAACCAGCAGAGAATATCAAAGGTGCAGTCTAGCTTTTCTTAACATTTTTCATGAAGAGGTATGGTGGTTGACAGTTAAACTGGATTACCAGATTATTCAAGCCTTTTACCCACGTTATAGATACAAGAAAACGGAAGCAACTGACTATTTTCTTAAGGACTACATTTGAGTTATGGTTGAATCATAGACGAGATCTCATATTTATATTTTATTGCATTCTCTTAGAATGTCATAATAACCCAATCCATTTAAGATAAATCCATTATACCTATCAGGATAAATATTTGTACCGCTATTAACACGTTCAACTTTTCCAACGCAACAGCATATTATAGGCGTATTTGAACGGTTATTTTCTAAAAAAAATGTTTCTAAGATCTTGAAGTTAGGAAATTGAAGTTTGTTTTTTTCACTTTCTACAAAGCTTTCATTAAAGCAAACTTTTACACTATCGGGAGCTCTTTTTGTTAAATTTATGTATCCATGCTTTTTAAATATAAATATACTTCTGACTGTTCCAATAATGCATCTTATTTCGCCGTAATCTTCTTCATCAATTTTGTCAAATTTTCTTGTATATATGTATGGTTGTTTGGATAATTCCAAATTTGTACCTTCATTAAACAATGCCGGATATACAACATTTCCATCGGTTAGTTTGTCTTTTTTTCTGCCATTCAGAGGGTTATATTGTCCAGATCCTTCAACATTAATTCTAGCAATACTTTCATATGCTCTTCTGAGTTTATCGGCGATATGTTGATCCGTAAGGTTTAAAAATTTCTCATGTGCTCCATAATTTTCATTTAGATGTTCATCATATATTACCTCGTTTGGGCAACCTTCTTTATGCTGGCTATTGCACCAAGTTCTAAAATATTTAGACTCTCTTTTTTTTCGTTCAACAAAACTTAATCTGGCATTGCAATCTATCTCATTACAAAAAAGAAAACCTCTAAACTTCTTGAAATATTCTCTCTTTGATAGGTTCTTAGCCAAAATTGTATAAAATAAAGAACCATTAATATATTTGGCTTCAGTAATCTTCATAAACAACCACCTCTTTTTCTGGTTTCCTAAAACTGGTTTAAGTAATTGTGTTGCAGTTTCTTAAAAGCTAAGAAGCATTTATATGATAGATATAATGTAATAATTCAATGCCAAGAATTCTGGGATCATGCATTTTGGGGTATATTCCATGAGTAATTTTTCCTTAATTCGTTTAATCCTTTTTTGTTTAAAAATGGTGATTCTTTTGCATCTTTGTAATCATCATATTTTTCACGATATCTTTTAGTTCCCTGCATAATATAACATGCATCTTTAGCCCTAGTTATGCCAACGTAATGTAAGTTAAGGGCTTGAATCATATCTTCTTCTGTTACATCATTACCTTCATTTGGTAAAATCCATTTGTATAAATCCATATGAAATACTATTTTGAACTCAAGGCCTTTTGATTTATGTAGTGTCATAACACATATTTCATCATCCGAAGCAGGCTTATAAGCCATTAGTTCATCTTCGTTTTCTAACAATTCTTTTAGCATGTTTATTTCTTCTTGATTTCCATAATCTGGATAAACTAAAGATGCTAATTGGCAAAATAAGTCTATATTTTCCCACAGTTCGTCAGGTTTAAGTGCAAATAACTTTGCTACGATTGTATTAGCTTTTGAAAATTTTTTTGCATCTATTTCTTCGCTGAAGAATTTCTCAACAAAATCCAAAAAATAAATATTTTTATCAAAATAACTATTTAATATATCACTGAATAACCTTGCCCAATATGAATTATATCTATCTAATTCATTATCAGTAAAAAGTTTATTGGGGCTTTTCAAAAATCGACTTGCACGCATGGCAGTGAAATTATTTCTACAAAGAATTGCAATCTCATTATTTTTTTGTACTTTATACTTTTCTTTTATTTTATTGAGGTAGTAGTCAATTGAGTTCATAATATTCTCGTCATTACCATCAACTTTGATTTTAAAAACCCTGTTATCTTCATTTTGATTTTTAATATCAAGACCCATTAGTTTCAAAGAATAGTTGGAGATACTTTTATGGCATCTATGATTCTTGGTAATTTCAAAATGCTTAAAATTTTTATTCTTTATCAATGAAGTCAAATAGATTGAATATCTATTGCTAAATGCATAAATTGCTTGATTTATATCTCCTACAGCTATCCCTATCAATCCGTATTTTACTAATTCTAAAAAAATTTGGTGTTGGATATCACCACAATCTTGATACTCATCTATAAATATGTGAGTGAACTTTGACCTTATATATTCTTGACAATCTATAACGTTATCAAGAATAAACTTTGCCGTTTCTCCACATATTTCTAAAAAAATGTGGCCATCTTTTAATGATTGTATTAATAGTCTTTTGAGGTTATCATTGAAAGTGACTTTAATATTTTCTAAATCTTTATAATCGGAATAGTCAGAAAGCTTATTCCGTACCTCTAATTGTACATTACTTCGTGTAATATGTTTTGCGAACGGGCATATAATTTGACTTATATAAAATCTATCAATGGTTCCATAGAAAGATTGCCTTCTATTTACATTTCGTTCTTTACATCTATGCTCAAGCTCATTACTAGCCTTTCTAGTAAATGAAATAGCTATAACACCTTGATAATCCAAAAGTTTTTCTGAGATATATTTTATCTTTTCTACAATAGTAAATGTCTTTCCACTTCCAGGTCTAGCCGTAATGACGATATTACCTGTATGGTCAATAATTTTCATTTGAGTCTTGCTTGGAATCTTTTTTTTCATTGTTTAGCAACCTCTTCAACGATTTCTTTTAATCTTATTATAGGAAACGATATGGGGTCATTTTTTAGCATAGAAAGACTGATATTATTTTGTTGTAAATATTCTAAAAATGATAGCATATACTCAGCTTTCCTACTCTGCATACGTTCTAATAGCAATACCGTATCTTTACATTTATAGAAATTCAATAAGTTATGGTGCAAATTGGTGGCAATTAAATCATTTTCCAAGTCAACTTCCGATAAGAATATGTCACTTTTTTTAATTTCTTTCTTAATAAAACTATTTAAATCATCAGAATCATTACTAGATTTTGATTGTGTTGGTATCCATTGGTTCTTTTTGTAATTATTTTTCCAATACTGTAAGAGTGTGTCTTGTTTAGAAGTAGATATTAATTCTTTATAGATACCAATTACTCTTGAAACTCCAGAATAGTATAAATATTCAACTCCTTTAATGCTTTTTTTAGCAATATCATTATCAGTACGCATGATAAATGGAATTTCTAATGCTTTACATATTTTTATATAAGGTTTGAATCCAACCCCATCAACTGCTAAAATTATCGCATTATATTTATCTAAATCCACTGAAAGATCATTTGCTAATGCAGTATAAAATAATTTTTCTGATGGACCTTCAACAAGAAATACTGCACTTGAAAAAAATACTTCTGATGAAATCGCATTTAGCCTATATCCAAAGTCTTTGAAGTTAATTGCTATTTTTTTACTGCATCCACCTTGAGCTACTTTTGTCAACTTATTCTTGCAATAAAGTCTTACGATATTATTTGGTTTGAATTCTGAAGCAATTTGAGGAGAATGGGTTGTAATAAATATTTGCTCATCGAAACTTTCTAGTAAATATTTTGATAATTTACGTTGTTGATGGGGATGCAAATGTGCTTCAGGTTCTTCAATTGCAAAGAATGTTACTCTTTCAAGTGTTCTTTCAAGTTTTTGTTTAGATACCCATGTTGCTAGAAATATTTGGTTATTTCTCCCATCTCCACCTATTTTAAGACTACAATCTTTTGTACTATATGATAATTCAAGGTCAGTAAGCAAATCATCAACATCATTATTCTCAGTAGTAAATTTTACTGTTTGTCCTTCACTATGAATTGATAAATCAGACAGTTCCTTATTAACAACACTTAACGAATTTTTTATATAATTGAGATTATTTATATCATTATTCAAAGTATTTAAACTTTTCTGAATTATTTCTATAGAAGATTTATCATTTTCTTTTTGTGAGGCTTCAAGAGAATCTTTTGATTTTTCCAATAATTGTACTTTTATTCTTTTCATAAAAGAAAAAAGGTCTCTATTACTGTTTACGTATTCCAGATTTAAACGTTTTAAATAGAAACGACTAGTTTTTTGTTCTATTAGTTTTTCTATTGGTCCAGTAAAAATAGAGTATTCACCTACTTTACTGTTTCTATATTGAATAATTAGAGACTCATTTTCTATATCGCCAGCAAATATACTTTTTAAACAATCCTCTTTAATTTTATCAAGACATACTGTAATTTTAATTTCATCGGATTTTTTATATGCATTGTAATCGCTATTACACAATTCTAAATCTTTCTCACTTAGACTTTTGTCAAATAAAAGTCTTAATGCGAATATCATATTTGACTTTCCAACATCATTTGGACCAATGATTAATGTTTTGTCTGTAAAATTAATTGTTTCAACATCAAAATTTCTAAAGCCCTCAATCCTAATCCAACAAATCCTCATAGATATCCTTCTTCCTATTTTTGTATACAATATTGTGAAATACACAACTTTTATAGAATTCTTATATTTACCAAATCTTTGTTGGTATTCGACTCAAAAATGGAAAACCCCTCTTTTTTTTTATGTTTTACATCGCAAGTTTCGACATTTTTTATAAATCGATTATTTTTTATTTTTATTTCATCATTATTATTATTTAAATGAATTATAAAGGAATTGGCTCCTAAGAGTAAAGAATTCATTGTATATGTTGCAAAAATACACAAATGGATATTAATGTTAAGAAATAAGCTACAACTACTTCCAGCAAAGTGGCACCTAGGACTTACAGGACTACAGATATTCTGAAGTAAAATACTTGCTGCATGATACCTACCTTGTGGCTCTGTTGGGTATCATGCAGGATTCTTTCGAGTCTCATAAATCACCTACAGGGACAGGGAAAGTATACATTAAAAGTTTTATAGTATACTTTCTATGTCCTGGCTCTGCAAGCCTACTACAAGTGACTTTGAGATAATTATAAGTAACTTCGAAGATTCTATAGCACCGCTCCGCCAGACTTTCTAATGATGGGGGCATTTCCGAGATTCGCTTCGCCAGCAACTTCTAAGAAGCTCCAAAGGAATGCAAATTTAGAAGCTCTATAATTTGTTGGAGTTTTGACTTATCTATCCTGATTAATCTCAAATCTATTTTTGCAAGCAAGGCAATCATATGTATGAGTATACTGCGAAACTGTACCATTTTTTTTGATATATCCCTTTGACTTCATCTTACTCCTTGGAACATTTTCTAGATTTCCCTTATATATGGGGCAGCATTTAATATTTGGTTGTTCTCCTGACATATTTACCATTTTGATTCCTCCTCAGTTTTTTGTTTTCGAATCACTTCAAACCAAATTATAACTTTATTTATGGAAATTATCAAAAATAAAACTCAATAACTAAACTGGAAAAATCATTATAATTTTTGTATTTCTATTATATTACTCTACTGTTTTACTTTAATTTTATAGTTCGGTTTTTAGAAAGGATTCATCTGACAAAATAAACCTCCAGTAGCTTGGTTTCCCAATGTGAAGAGATCTTTTTTAAATTCACTTTTTTTCTACAGGAATTATTGTTATAATGATGTAAGAATGCATAAAGAAGGGACTTTTTAAAATGAACAATGAAAGCCACGATTATTTATTTCATTATACCAATACTAGTTCTTTGGCATTAATTCTAAAGAATCAAAATATAAAGTTTAATCCTTTAACAGTTTTGGACGATTCAGAAGAAGAAAAGATTAAAGACCATCAGCAATATAGTAAATATTGTTTTGTGAGTTCTTGGACTGATAATGAAACTGAAAGTATACCAATGTGGAATATGTATACTAATCTTTCTGAAGGTGTAAGAATTAAACTTCCTAAGTATCCTTTTAAAGAATACTTGATAGATCAAAGTGCATATAGAAAGAGTTTTGAAAGTGACAATTATAATATAAGTGGACAAGGTTTTTACACAATAATATCACCGGAAGATTTTTTTGATGGAAATTACTTTCTACCTACAAATGTTCAAAAAAACATTCTAAATCAGGTAAGATATACAAATGACATAGATGATTTATACCCACAGATACTAAGTGTTTTAGATGGGAATACCCATTTGAATATGGGATCATTAGGGGTTTGTAAAAATAAATATTGGAGTTTTCAAGATGAATGGAGATATATACTTAATTTCTTCCCATTTGGTTATAAGGAAATGATGGAAGAAGCAATAAATAATTCGAATCAGAAAATATTGAGGAAAATTCATGAAGGAGTAGATTTACCATTTAACTACTATTTCCTGAAGATAGATCAGATAAAATTTGAACAGATGCATATTACGTTAAGTCCCAAGATTAGTGAAGGTAATAGGCTTATTACTAAACTTTTAGTTGAAAAGTATAATCCAAAAGCAGTAGTAAAAGAAAGTGAATTGTTAAATAAATTAAGGTAGATTATTTAAATTGTGGATCGCAGGGATATGATTGGCTTTGAACGTAACTATAACCTCTATATCTCTATTTGCAAGAAGATTAAAACAGTCTCGACCTCTGATATTCTCTACTGGTTTCCAGAAATTCCTGTAAAAGCACCCATTGACCACTTCACGGCCATGGGTGCTATAGTGTTATATGCTGCAAGATAGGCTAGATAGCCATCATAAGCCCGTCGTTCTTCATTCATTTTAAGATAGTCCAGTTTCTTTGCTGCTAGTAGTATACCTGGTGATGTGAATTCCGTTCACCTTTTTCGGTTTTTGCTTTAATATCCAAAATGGACAATTTGTCTGATTCAAATTCTTTAACGTTTCTTGTTGTTATGAGGAATTTGTAATTCTTGTTTTTTCTTTGATAAATAGAAATTAAGCTGCCTTTCCAACTTCCTGTTATTGTATATTATGAAGTTTGATACTATTGAGGTCATTAAAAAAATCATTATTACCTTTTGGATATTCGTGTTGTGAGTAATATATGAGGCAAAAAATATTCCGATTGCATTTATCATTATAAGAATTACAGAAACCTGATAAAAGGGAATTGATTTTTTAAACTTATAAAGAAACAGATTGGCAAGCATTATGGAAATGCCAATAAAAACTCCTATTAGGATCCCCATTAATAGAGTTTCAACCATCTCATCTTTATAAAAGGAAAACATAATATCTACAAGTCCTCCACAAAAGCCTATAAAGAGAATTATTAAAATATCTACTAAAATTGATGAGAATTTTTTCACTAAATCACTCCTGTCATTTTTCACTTTAGTCTTTCTGATAGTTGTTGCTTCTTTTTACATAATAAGTCGTTAATCTTTATTTCAAACATATACTGTGTATACCCTAAATAAAGAACAATAAAGAGAACTGTCAAAAAAATACCGCCTATTTTATAGATGTTTTTGGTACTGCTAATAATAAATATTATTGTAAAACCAAGTATAAGAACCGAAGTTAACACAAAAAAAACAGTTCTCAAAGATACTTTTTGTTTTCTGTGAGTAAGCAAAATAAATATAAATCTTGCAGTTCCCCCTATGAAAAGACTATAAATTATATCTATTCTTAAGATGTTTAACATTTTCGGATTATAATTAGCGATTATAGTATCCAATATTCCGACGCAGAAACTGGTAAATACAATAATTGCCAGGTCAGTAATTAACGATAAGTATTTTTTCAAAATTGCACCTCCTTATTAGATAAAGTAAAACAATTAATAACGATATAAATTGGCAAGCTGTCTACATTCCTAGATAATCTTTGAAATCCTTCACATAATTCTTTGTGACCTCAACTTGGTCATTAATATCTTTGAAATTAAGTAAAAGTTTGCCTCCAAACCATGGGGAAATATGTTTAATGTTTAGGATGTTTACCAAATTTGCTTTATTGATTCTGACAAAACCATTTCCACTAAGTCCCTTTTCAAGCTCATAAAGTTTTTCTTTTACTTTATAAAAACTCTTGGTTGTACGTAAACTTATTTCATTCCCATTACTTTGAAAATATAAAATATCAACAAATGGGATTACTTCATATTTTTCTTCTAGCTTTCCTAAAATAAAGTTTTTGTGGATATCAGATCCTTCTGACAGCTTATCAAGTAAAACAATAAGTTCGTCTAGTGTGTTGTGGTCAAACAGAATCCCGATTTTGTTGTCAGGAAGTTCATAATTTCTTTCTGTAATTGAATACGATGAATCAACACTCACCTTGAAGCCTCTAGCAGAAAGTATTTCAATAATTACTTTATAAAAGTTTTTGGAGCAAATTAAATTTACGTCCATTTGTTTCCTCCCAATATTGCTAAGGTGATTTCAAAAAATACCTGGTCAATTTACGTTTTAATTTATCCCTTATAAAAATATAGTATATTTTGAAGCAATATATTGTTTACTTCTCATACAAGAATATCTATATCGCTTGGTAAAATCAATAAATTTCTGATAAGTTGACTATTTTTGATGGTAAGTTGACTTTTTTTGAAGATAACGAAGAAATAATGGATGAGTTATTTCAAAAAACAAATAGAGAACCGATGCATTACTTATTATTACAATACATAAAACTCTTTAGATGCAAATTTAGTCATCTTATAGCTGGAAAATGTCATCTTATCACAGATTTATTGTTTTAAAGCAATTTTGTGTTATAGGATTACATTAAAACAAAATGAGTTTTAAAGCAATAAAAGGAGGAATAAAATGTTTAAAAGAAATGTTGGACAAGGTAAACATATCCATATATGTTTACAGAAATATTATCTTATGGCACTTGTTTTGATTTTTGTTTCATTGTATTTTGCTTCAATTACTTTTGCCAAAGAGGATAATTGGATCTTGCAGGGTGAGTTGAAAACCGTTCCTAGCGTAACTCCGGTTGGTGGTTCAGGTTCACCATATAAAAGTTCATCTTTTAATGCAAGTGGAAATCTTAGAATTTCGGCCTGTGTACCCATCCCCAATCCCTATGTAATGAATTTCAACGAGCGTATAAGTTGGGGTGAATCCTTTGAAGATAGCGCAGAATACAAGCTTATATGGAAGGCAAAATCACTATCTGGCACCGCCACTATTGATGGACATACTTTGCCGTCAGGCACATGGAGTCCTGAGTATCAGACTTACGGCAGATCACTTGTCTGGATAGGTGCCACATATAATGAGATTGAATTTGAATATGTGAAGCTTTATGCAAGGGACAGCTTCTTCAGTAAATACGAAGTGTCCGCTCAATGGGATTTTAAAGGCGGATTGGCAACTGATGCCACCGGTAACGGATATAACGGTACTTATACAGGCAATGTTCCGACAAATATCCCCGGTAAAACAGATGACGGTTTAAGCCTTAACGGAACAAGCTATATGACTGTTCCTTCTGGCAGCAGTCTATACTATGGAGACGAGAATTTCTCGGTAAGTTTGTGGTACAAGACGACACAATCGGGAAATTATCAATTAATTGATAACACAAATACTGTTAACTCAAAAACATCCGGTTATAAATTGTTAACTAGTGGTTCTAATGTTTATGCTTATATATATCTTGAAGGTAAACATTGTGGTTTAGGTGTTAACAATGCTTTTAAAAGTGATGGAAATTGGCATCATCTAGCCCTTGTCTATGATAAGTCACTTAAATACCCATTAATTATTTATAGTGATGGTAAATTATGTGATTACAGAGGCTATGCAACAAATACTTTTTCAACTACAGCCAATCCTGGACCTTTATATGTGGGAAAAGGAGGTTTTAATGGTGTAATTGATGATGTGACAATATATAAAAAAGCATTAAGTTATAGTGAAATGATTACTATCTCAAAAGCAAGCCCTGACGTAACGGCAAATGAAATAAAGAAGGATACTGAACTTGATATTAATGCCAACGGAAATCTTCTTGATTCTAGTGAAAACCTAAACCATGCAGTTCATATGGATGGTAATGTGCCAACCTTTGCCAAGTCAAAAACGGAACCTTTAGGAAAGGCAGTCCAGTTTAACGGACAGAATTATTTAAGTGTATCCAATTCCCCATCTATAAATTTCGGTAC
>Ga0209800_10002624_pt1 | contig 15528 bp, 9 predicted proteins | sample Higcelweek8metaG_FD_187174 | JGI IMG/M metagenome (GOLD analysis project Ga0209800, IMG submission 187174) | Freshwater pond sediment microbial communities from the University of Edinburgh, under environmental carbon perturbations - High... | ecosystem: Environmental > Aquatic > Freshwater >...
CGGCCCAAGGCCGAGAGCCTGCGCCGGGCCATGCTGCACGTGAAGACGCGCTTCCCGCATCCCGGCTACTGGGGGGCGTTCACCTTGACGGGAGACTACAAGTAGGAGCCGCGCGCCGCGCCCGGCGGGACCAGCCGCCGGGACGCCGGGACGTTCGGATGCCGCCCGGCGGGAACCGGGCGAAAGAGGGAGCGGCGGCGAACGCTAGGAAACGCGCACGGCCTCGGTGACGGACTCCACGTGGCGGATCTTGTCCAGCACGCCGTAAAGCTGCGTCAGGTTCGTCACCTCGACCGTGAACTCCATCACCGCGTTGCCGTCCACATTGGACTGGAAGGTGCCCGCGTCGATGTTCACGTCGTCGCTTGTCAGAAGCGCCGTGACCTGCGAAAGCGCGCCCTTGAAGTTGCGGCACACGATGCGGATCTTGGCCGGATAGGGCTTGTCCTCCACGCCGTCCCAGGCGACGGAGACCAGGCGCTCCGGCTCCAGCTCCTTCAGGTTCACGCAGTCCGCCGCGTGGATGGTGACCCCGCGCCCGCGCGAAACATAGCCCACGATGGGTTCGCCCGGCAGGGGGTTGCAGCAGCTGGCGAAGCGCACCAGAACATCGTCCACGCCGCTAATCTTGATGCCTTCGCTCTTCTTCGCCTTGGCGGCCTCGGCGGGAGTCTGGGCAGGTTCCGGCTTGCGCTGCTGCGGCTCATCCAGGAGCTTTTCGCCCACGTGCAGCAGGCCGTAAAGCTTCTGCAGCACCTTGCGCGGGGTCAGGCGCGCGTAGCCCACCTGGGAGAGCAGCTCGTCCACGTTGGGGAAGCCCAATTCCTCCGCCAGTTTGAGGATGTGTCCTTCCTTCACGGCCTTGGCCACGTTGATGCCCAGCTTGCGGCCTTCCTTCTCCAGCATCTCCTTGGCCAGGCTGATGCTGCGGGCGCGCTCCTCGGTGCGGATGTACTGCTTGATGCGCGTTCTTGCGCGCGCGGTCTTGACGAACTTGAGCCAGTCGCGGCTGGGGTTCCGGTGCGCGTCGGTGATGACCTCGATGCGGTCGCCGTTCTTCAGCGGCGTGTCCAGGGTGACAAGCCTGCCGTTGACCTTGGCTCCGGCGCAATGGTCGCCCACCTTGGAGTGCACCGCGTAGGCGAAGTCCACGGGCGTGGCGCCCTCGGGCAGCTCCTTGATGTCGCCGCGGGGGGTGAACACGTACACCTCGTCCTGAAACAGGTCGAAGCGCAGGCTCGCCATGAACTCGCGGGGGTCTTTCAGGTCGCGCTGCCAGTCCAAAATCTGGCGCAGCCAGGTGAAGCGCTCGGCGTCGCGGTTGCTGCCCTTCTTGCCGCGCTCCTTGTACTGCCAATGCGCGGCAACGCCGTATTCGGCCACGCGGTTCATCTCCTCGGTGCGGATCTGTATCTCGATGCGCTCCCCGTCCGGCCCGATGACCGTGGTGTGGAGGCTCTGGTACATGTTCGCCTTGGGGATGGAGATGTAGTCCTTGAAGCGGCCGGTCACCGGCTTCCAAATGGAGTGGATGAGCCCCAGCACCGCGTAGCAGTCCTTCAGGCTGGGCACGATGATGCGGAAGGCGATGAGGTCGAAGATCTGGTCGAGGCCCAGCTCCTGCTGCTGCATCTTGGCGTAGATGCTGTAGCGGTGTTTGGTGCGCCCGGCCACGCGGGCCTTGATGCTGTTCTCGTCCAGCATTCCGTTGATGAGCCCGATGACCTTGTCGATGTAGCCGTTGTCCGAGGTGTGGTGCGCGGCCACGCCCTGGTCGATCTGCTCGTACACGTCGGGCTTGAGGTACTTGAGGCACAAGTCCTCAAGCTCCACCTTGGTGCGGTGCAGGCCCAGGCGGTTGGCCAAGGGCGCGTAGATTTCAAGCGTCTCCTGGCTGATGAGCCGCTGCTTGACGGAATTCTGGAAGTCCAGGGTGCGCATGTTGTGCAGGCGGTCGGCCAGCTTCACCATGAGCACGCGGATGTCCTCGGCCATGGCCAGAATCATCTTGCGGATGTTCTCCGCCTGGGCCACGGCCTTGGACTCGAACTGCATCTTGCTGATCTTGGTGACGCCGTCGACGATGTCGGCCACTTCCTCGCCGAAGAGCTCCGAGATCTCGTCGATGGTGGCCTTGGTGTCCTCCACCGTGTCGTGCAGCAGGCCCGCAGCCACGGTGGCCTCGTCGAGGGTCATGTCCGCAAGGATCTTGCCCACGCTCATGGGATGCGAAAGATACGGCTCGCCGGAAAGGCGCGTCTGGCCCGCGTGGGCCTCGGCCGCGAAGATGTACGCTTTCTGGATAAGCTCCAGGTCGGGCTTTTCGATGTAGCTCGCGACCTTGTCGGTGATCTCGGTGATGCGGATCATTATTGTGTCAGCTCCGGGCCTTGGCTCGCCTTGGGGATCCACCAACGGATGAAATTGTAGTCGATGCCGGCGGGCGCGGGCTCAATGCCCTGCACCCGGGCGTGGACCATGGGCAGGGCCATGGGCACGTAAAGAAAGCAGTATGGCTGATCTTGGTGCAGGATCTCCTGGATGCGGTCGTAGATGGGCTTGCGCTTCTTCTGGTCCAGCAGGCGGCGGCCGCGCTCCAAAAGCGCGTCCAGCTCCGGATTCTTGTAGCCCACGAAGTTGAGCCCGCCGGGCACCGCGCGCGAAGAGTGCCACACGTCGTAGATGTCCGGGTCCTGGGTGATGGTCCAGCCGAGAAGAATCGCGTCATAGCGGCCCTTATCCACGAACTCCTTGAGGAACGCGGCCCACTCCACGGTGCGGATCTCCACCTTGATGCCCAGCTCCTTGAGGCGGCTCTGGATGATGATTGCCGCCTTGATGCGCTGGCTGTTGCCCTGATTGGTCAAAATGGTGAAGGCGAAGGGCATGCCCTTGGCGTCGACCAGGGGGCCGTCCGGCGCGCGCCTGGTCCAGCCCGCCTCGGCAAGAAGCCGTCGCGCTTCGGCCGGGGCATACTCATTGGCTGGGATCTTGTCGTCGTAGGCCCAGGTGCCGGGCTTGTAGGGCACGCCTGTGGCGATGCCAAGGCCCGCCAGCACGCCGCGCACGATCTCGTCCTTGTCGATGGCGTGGTTTATGGCCTGGCGCACGCGCACATCGGAAAAAAGCCTGCTCTTCAGGTTGAAGGCCATGAAGGTATAGGCTGAAGATACGTATTTGAACTTGCGGAAGTCCTTGGCCCAGCCATTGTCCTCGGTCTGGTACAGGTACTGCTGGGGCGAAAGGCCTATCTCGTCCAAATTGCCGCTTTTAAGCTCCATGAACTGCGTGGACTGGTCCGGGATGATGCGCACCACCACTTCGTCGATGTAGGGCCGGCCCTCGAAGTAGTCCGGGTTGGCCGCAAGCACCAGCCGGTTGCCCGCCGTCCATTCCTTCAAAACATAGGGCCCGGCGCCCACAGGGTGGCGGGAGAACGTGGTCGTCAAAAGGTCCTGCCCTTCCAGCAAATGCCTGGGCAGAATGGCGCTGGCCCAGGTGACGAGCGCCCGCGCAAAGGGCTTGTCGTAGCGCACCTCAAAGGTGTACTCGCCCGTAAGCTTGAAGGACTTCACGGCCAGAAAGTCCTCGGCATATGCAGTGGGAGTCTTGGGATCGATCATGAGCTTGTAGGTGAACTCCACATCGCGCGCGGTGAGGGGCACGCCATCAGTCCAGCGGATATCCTTGCGCAGGCGGAAGCGCAGGAGGCGGCCCTCTTCAAGAATCTCAAAAGACTCCGCTGCTTGTGGTACAAGATTGATATTCTTGTCGTACTTGAGCGGTGCAACGTAGAGGAGGTCCGCAATCTCGTGGGACGATGCGTCCGAGGCCAGAGGTGGTATGAGGTTGCTCGGCTCGCCTATGGTGGCCTGCACGAAACGCCCGCCGGGCTCCGGTTTGGCGGGAATGGCGGATTGGGTGGCGTCGCGCTGGCCGGACGCCGGGCGCGCAGGGTCGCCCCGGCCGCAGGCGGCCAGAAGAAGCATTCCACACAACAGTATGCGTAGGGTCGCCCGCATCATCAATCCTCTTGCCAAAGCGCTCACTTTTGCGCATATAATATGCGAAGAGCGCCTTGCGGAAACACTATGGCCCAGACGCAGGCAAAAGCCAAGCGGCCCTTGTCGTTGCGTTTATGATGACTATTGTTCGCCGCGGCTGTATGATATAACCCTCTGGGCTCGCACATGGTGCTCCAGTTATCCAAGATCATAGGGAGTTTTCGACGACATGCCCATCGCCGACGAAACCAAGATTCGGGAGATTCTCACCCGATTCACCCGGGAGACCATCCCGGACTATATCATTGAGAACGCCACCTCCATACTTGAGGCCGATGGAGTGCAGAAGCTCGACATCCAGCAGCGCGACCAGTTCATGGATGTGGACGGGCAGGTGCAGGGCGAGGATTTTCAGATCTACACCTCCGAGCTTGGCATCAACCTGGCCGACGGCACCATCAATTCGTACTGCAACTGCCCGGAGTCATTCTCCGGCGTGTGCCGTCACGTGGGAGCAACCGCGCTCAAGATGCTCAAGTCTCTTTCCACGGACAAGAAAAAGGCAGAACTGCCCCGCCCCCGCACGGACTGGCGGCAGACCTTCCGCGCCTTCTTCTCCACCGAGCTTGAGCCTGAACCAGGCAAGCACTATTTCGTGTTCCGCTTCTACCCCGAGCCCGGCAGACTCCAGGTGTCCTTTTCACGCGCGCGGCAGAACAAGAGCGGCATCTCCGCCGTGCAGCAGGACATCACCCTTGAGCAGATCATAAAAAATCCGGACTGGTGCGAGATTTCGCCCGGCCTGCCCAAGATCGCGGCCATGATCGCCTACCATCTGGACTACCAGGGCCACCGCGTGGAGCTGCCCGCAGGGCTGCACTCCTGGTTCTTCCGGGCCATCAAAAATGAATATTACCTGTACCTGCGCGATACCGAGTCTCCCGTGCGCATCGAGACCAAGACGCTGCACTTGAAGCTCTCGCCGCAGCTTTCCGAGGACGGCCTGGGCTTCGACATCATGCTCTCGCGCGACGACCGCCCGCCCTTCTCCATCCGCAAAGAGGACGAAATATTTTTCTATGGGCGCATGCCCCTTTGGGTGTTCTGGAAGGGCAACTTCCACCCGGTGCAGACAGGGCTCGACCCCGAGCTCATTCAGGAGATGGTGGAGCAAGGGCCCATTGTGCCCCACGCCGACATCTCCGAGTACCTGGACCGCGTGTGGACCAAGATTCCGGTCTCCGATCTCTACGGCCAGGAGGACTTCCTGGAGCGCATGGGACCGATCTTCCAGCCTGCGGAGTTCAACCCCAAGCTGTACCTCGACGAGGAAGGCAGCCTGCTGGTGCTCAAAATCCAGTGCGTGTACGAGACCGAGCACGGCGAAGTGACCCTGCCCGGGCCCAACCCTGACCTGCAGACCGGCAGCTACCGCTACGCCGACAAGAGCTACCTCATCCGCCGCGCCCAGGACGAGGAGGCCGTGCTCTTCGCCGAACTCCAGCACATGGGCTTCCAGCCCAGGAGCAACCACACCTGGTTCATGGAGCAGGAAGCGGCCATTAATTTCCTGCTCGATTTCTACCCCATGATGGTGGAGGGCTACCGCGTCTACGGCGAGCAGAACCTGACGCGCTACAAGGTGCGCCTGTCCAAGCCGGAGATCGTGGCCGAGGTCAAGAGCGACGAGGAGAACAAGTGGTTCACCCTCGACCTGACCATCCAGTACGACGACCAGAAGGTTCCCATCGAGGACATCTGGCGCGCCTGGGTGCAGAAAAAGCGCTACGTGCAGCTCAAGGACGGCTCGTACACCAGCCTGCCCGAGGCTTGGCTGCGCAAGCTGGGCCATAAGCTCAAGGCCCTGGGATTCGACCCGGAGAAGCCGCCCCAGAGAAAGTTCCAGCAGTTCGAGGCCCCGGTGCTGGACAACCTGCTGGACGAAATGCCCGGCGCCCGCACCGACGCCTATTTTGTGAAGCTGCGCGACAAGATCAGCAACTTCCAGCAAATCCGCCAGATTCCGCCCCCGCGCGGTCTGAACGCCACCTTGCGTCCGTACCAGGTCATGGGCCTGTCGTACCTGAACTTCCTGCGCGAGTATGGCTTCGGCGGCATCCTGGCCGACGAGATGGGCCTGGGCAAAACCGTGCAGACCCTGGCCTTCGTGCTTTCGCTCATCGAGCGCGGTCCCTCGGGGCCTTGCCTCATCGTGGTGCCCACCAGCGTGCTGCCCAACTGGGAGCGCGAGGCGGCGAAATTCGTGCCCAGCGTGCGCCGCTTGACCATTTACGGCGCCAAGCGCGACGATTTGTTCCAGCACATCAAGGACTCGGACATCATCATCACCACCTATGCGCTGCTCCGCCGCGACCTGGAAGAGCTGACCAAGTACAAGTACACGGTGGTGATTCTGGACGAGGCGCAGAACATCAAGAACCCGAACACGATCACGGCCAGAAGCGTGCGCCGCCTCGACGCGGACATGCGCCTGTGCCTTTCCGGCACCCCGATTGAGAACAACCTCTTTGAGCTGTGGAGCCTCTTTGAATTCCTCATGCCGGGCTTCCTGGGTTCCCAGCATGCCTTCCAGCGCGGCATAGTGAAGCCCATCAAGGACGCCGACGAGGAGACGCTGGAGTACCTGCGCAGCCGCGTAAAGCCCTTCATCCTGCGGCGCACCAAGAGCGAGGTCGCCAAGGACCTGCCGCCCAAGATCGAAACCACGCACTACTGCGAACTGGCCGACGAACAGCGCGATCTCTACGGCGCGCTGGCCGCCAAGCTGAAGGAGCAGGTGCTGCGCGACGTGGACCAAAAGGGTCTGGCCAAGAGCCAAATGTCCATTTTGGACGCGCTGCTCAAGCTGCGCCAAATCTGCTGCCACCCGCGCCTTTTGAAGCTCGACATCCCCGGCATCAACACCAATCTGCCCTCCGGCAAGTTCGACGCCTTCAAGGATCTTGTGACGGACATCGTGGAGGGCGGGCACAAGGTGCTCGTGTTCTCGCAGTTCGTGCAGATGCTGCACATCATCCGCTCCTGGCTGCAAATCCGCGAGGTGCCCTTCGCCTACCTCGATGGTTCGAGCAAGGACCGCTTCGAGCAGGTGGACAAATTCAACGACACGCCGGAGATTCCGATCTTCCTCATTTCGCTCAAGGCTGGCGGCACCGGGCTCAACTTGACGTCCGCCGACTACGTCATACACTATGACCCGTGGTGGAACCCGGCCGTGGAGAACCAGGCCACGGACCGCACCCACCGCATCGGCCAGAAGCGTCAGGTGTTTGCGTACAAGATGATCTGCCAGAACACGGTCGAGGAAAAGATCCTGAAGCTCCAGGAAATGAAGAAGGACGTCGCCGAGGCCATCATCCCCGGCCAGTCGGCCTTCAAGTCCCTCACCCGGGACGACCTGGAGATGCTTTTTGAGATCTAACCCCTGCCAGGGATCCGGAAGCCTTGATGAATAGACTGACATATCCGCTGGTTCGGCTCTTCGACCAGATACAGGCGTATGCCGAGGCCGAAGAAACGCACAGGCGCGTGGGACAGGGGCTGGTGGTCTTCTTTCTGGCCTCCCTTGCGCTCATCGAGCTGAACAGCCTGGGCCTCTTGCCGGAACCCTTTGCGCATGCAGTCTCGCTGAACCGCTTCGACGCCGTGACCCAAACCTTCACCCTGGTGCTGGTGCTTGAGGTTGTGGAGCTTGTGTTCTCCCTGCCCCGCTCCACCTCGCGCTCCGTGGGCAAGCAGTTTGAAATCCTGGCGCTCATCCTGATCCGCAACGCCTTCAAGGAGCTCACGCACCTGCCGGTGCCCATCGCACTCACTGGGCACACCGACGTGCTCATCAATATCGGCCTGGACGGCGCGGGCGCGCTGACGGTGTTCGCGCTGCTGGGAATGTACAAATACGCCCAGCGCTGCGCGCCGCGGCACTGGGCCCCGACAATCCTCGCCAAGTTCATCACCGCCAAAAAGCTGGTGGCTTTGCTCGTGCTGTTCGCGTTCCTGTTCATGGGCGTGTACGACGCCTCTCTGCTTCTGCGCGGCGAGCCCACCTTCGACATCTTCCACGACTTCTATACCCTGCTCATCTTCACGGACATTCTCATCGTGCTCATTGCGCAGCGCTACATGCCGGAATTCCACGCCATCTTCAGAAACTCCGGGTTCGCGCTGTCCACGCTGTTCATCCGCATGGCCCTGACCGCCGACACCATGCTCGCGGTCATCATGGGCGTCGGCGCCATGATCTTCGCCGTGGGACTCACATACGCCTCCAACCGCTTCTACGCCATCACGCAAGCAGGTGGGCCATGTCTCCTTCCGGATTCTCGAAAGTAGGCCAGAGCGCCAAAAAGCGCCTCTACGGCCCGCGCACCGCGCTGGTCGCTGGCTACAGCGCCTCCGAGCAGGACGCGTTTGTCGCCATGCTTGAGCGCTTCCATTTGGCGGACATTCCCGTCGTCTTCGCCACCGGGACGGACATGGACCGCACGGTAGGCGAGATACTGGCCTCCGCCCCCGGCCACGGGCGCGGGGAAGACAGCCCGCTGCCGCGCGCCACGTTGCTCTCCGGCGTCACCGAGAAGGAGCTGTCCACCATCATGGCCGCCTGGAAACATCTTGGGCTGCCTGCCCAGAACTGGGCCACCCTTACCCCCACCTCCGAGGGCTGGCCGCTCATCGACCTCCTGACCGAGCTTGACCTGGAGCGCGTGGCGCTCTCGCCCCAGCGCTGAAAAAAACACCTCGCCTTCCCCTTCCACATTCTCCAGCACATACTTTTGTTGCAGCGCAACAAGCAGCGCCGCTGTCCATTCAGCAGTGTTGCATCCTGTTACTGAGGCCAGAGTGCCTCTGCGACGCATGAAATCAATCCATGCTATGAGTGCATTCGCTATCACAATTTCATATCAAACCAATAGGAATGCCAACCAGCTGATCTCACACTTGAATGTTAACGATGTGAAATGCCGGGCAACTGTATTCACATTTTATACGCAATAACATTGCAACGCCATGCAGCGTATGCTAGTGTTTTAACAGTCAGAAAATACCAATGGAGTAGATTTGCACAGCGTTCGGTTCCTCACAATCAATCTGCCGCCTCTGGAGGCACTATGAAACTCGGGCTGCGTTCCAAGCTTCTTGTCCCCACCATCGCCGCTGTTGTCGTCAGCATGGCTTTGGCCAGCTACTTTTCGTCGCGCAAAGCGTCGGAAGAACTGTGGACGGAACTGCTAAATTCCTCGCGCATATTAGCAGGCAATCTCGCCAGCGGCGTCGGTTCCTTCAGTGGTGATGTCAAAGCCGCAGTGGTGCTGCAAGCCCAAAATGGCAAGATAAAGCGCGCCCTGACAGACGGCTCTCCCGAGAGCTTCAAGGAAGCCCGCGAGGCGCTTATCGCGCTCAATAAATTCGACGAATCGCTCCAGGGAACGAACTTGCTCACCGCAAAAGGCGATGTCATCGTCACCGACGCTGGCGAGGCAAAAGGCAATTACGCAGACCGCGAGTACTTCAAGAAGGCCATGGCCGGAGAGGCGAACGTTTCCGAGCCGCTTTTGAGCCGCGCCACAAACAAGCCGGTGTGCATCGTGGCCGCGCCCGTCAGATCAGGCGATCAGATCGTCGGCGTCGTTTACGCGCGCCTCGACCTGGGGCAATTTTCCCAAAACGTCGTGGCGCCGGTCAAGGTCGGCCAGAGCGGCTATGCCTACATGGCCAGCAAGTCGGGCGTGGTGTTCAGCCATCCGGACAAGGAGAAGATCCTCAAGCTCAAGCTTGCCGAGGTGGAATGGGCCAAGCCGCTGCTCGAAAGCGAAACCGGCGTGGTGCAGTACAAGGAAGACGGCATCGACAAGTCCGCCATCTTCGCGCGCGACCCCGGAACCGGCTGGCTCGCGGTCATCACCGTCAGCACCGCCGACATAGCCAAGGCAGCGGGCAAGGTGCGCCTCGCCAGCGCCATGTTCGGGGCCCTGGGCATCATCCTGGTTTGCCTCGCCGTCATCTTCATTTTGAACTACGTCCTGCGCGACCTGAACAGCTGCGTGCAGTTCTCCGAGGCGGTGGCCACGGGCAACCTTGACCGCAACCTTGAGCTTGCGCGCGACGACGAACTGGGCCGCCTGGCCGATTCTCTGCGCAAGATGGTGAACAGCCTGCGCGACATGATCGGCACCGCGAAACAGAAAACAGCCGAGGCCGAACAGCAGACGACACTGGCCAAGCAAGCCACGGCAGAAGCCGAGGAAGCCAAGGCCGAGGCCGAGAGCGCCAAACGCGCGGGCATGCTGCACGCCGCCCAGCAATTGGAGACCATCGTCGAGGTGGTCACCTCCGCCTCCACCCAGCTCTCCGCGCAGATTGAAGAATCGAGCCGCGGCGCGGAGACACAGGCCGCCCGCGTGAGCGAAACCGCAACAGCCATGGAAGAGATGACGGCGACCGTCATCGAGGTGGCGCGAAACGCCGGGCAAGCAGCGGAGACAGCCGGCTCCGCGCGGGAAAAAGCCCAGGACGGCGCAGGCACCGTGGGCAAGGTCGTTTCCGGCATGAACGACGTCCAGAAACAGACCAACCAGCTCAAGTCCGACATGGCCTTGCTCGGCAAGCAGGCCGAGGACATCGGCCGCATCATGACCGTCATCACCGACATTGCCGACCAGACCAACCTGCTGGCCTTGAACGCCGCCATCGAGGCCGCGAGAGCAGGCGACGCCGGGCGCGGCTTCGCCGTAGTGGCCGACGAGGTGCGCAAACTCGCCGAAAAGACCATGAGCGCCACCAAGGAAGTGGGCGACGCCATCAGCGTCATTCAGCAGAGCACACGGCTCAACGTGGAGAACGTGGAGAAATCCGTGCACCTCATTGAAACCGCGACGGGCTTGGCGAAGGATTCCGGCACGGCCCTCGGAGAAATCGTGCACCTCGTCGACTCCGCATCGGATCAGGTGCGATCCATCGCCACGGCGAGCGAGGAGCAAAGCGCAGCCAGCGAGGAAATCAACCGGTCCATCGAGCAGGTGAACATCATCTCCAATGAAACCTCGCAGGCCATGAGCGAGGCGGCCAAGGCCGTTGGCGAACTGGCCGAGCAGGCGCAAATGCTCAAGGCGCTCATCACCAAGCTTGACCAGGAAGGACGCGGGTAGGCGGGGCTGGATTCCGCCCTGATCCCCCAAGGGGTCTGATGGCCGGGGCCTCTGTATCTCCATTAACGTTGAAGGGGCTCCCGGCACAAAGCCGCCGGGAGCCCCTTCAACGTTCGGGAGCATTGGCGCAGAGCCGCTCGCAATCTGGAGGGCAGAAGAGCAGGACCGGACATCTTGCCCGGTTCCGCCCTTTCACTTGCCATGAGAAACCCGGGCGCGCCTGCATCTGGAGCAGGAGGCCCCACGGATCTCATGCGCGAACTGCGCGCGCAGATCGTGCGACTGACCGCGCAGCGCTGGCTGCCGGAAGAATCACTGCCGATGCGTCAGGCGAAGACATCCTCCGGCATTTCTCCCAGCCCCTCGGCCCGGCGAGCCTCGTCCAGCAGCGCCAAGGTGGCGGCTTCGCCTTCAGGGCCGATGTCGCGGCTCGCGTCCGTCACGAAGGTGGCGATGTGCCGGGCAATGACGCCGGGGTCCATCTCCTGGGCATGTTCGCGGATATACTCCGCGCTGGCCTCCGGGTGCTGCCGCGCATGGGCGAGGCTTTCGCGGATGGCAGAGGTGACGGCCCGGGCGAGATTGAGCCCAAGCGAGCGGCGCATGACGATGCAGCCGAGGGGAATGGGCAGGCCCCGGTCCTGTTCCCACCACGCGCCGAGATCCAGCAGGCGTGAAAGGCCGTGCTCGGCAAAGGTGAAGCGGCCCTCGTGGATGACGACTCCGGCGGCGCATTGCCCGCTGGTTACCGCAGGCATCACTTCATCGTACACCAGCTCCACGATCTTGGGCGCAATGCCGCGCTCCCGGCACAGCAGCCCGAAGATGAGCGCGGCCGTGGTGCGGCGGCCGGGAATGGCCACGGGCTTGCCGTCCAACTCCTCAAGGCGCGTGGCGCTGCGCGTGACGAGCACGGGCCCGACGCCGCGCCCCAGCGCACCACCGGCGCGCAGCAGGCGGTATTCGCCAAGCACTGCCCCCGCAGCGGCCACGGAGACCTTGCAGATGTCCGCCTTGTGCGCGGCGGCCAACTCGTTCAGCCGCTCCACGTCGGCCAGGGTGATGTCGAGCTCAGCGCCCGGAATGCGGACAATGCCGCTGGCCAGGGCGTGGAAGATATAGGCATCGTTCGGGCACGGGGAATAGGCGAGGGAAAGGCGCATGGAAGTCCTCCGGACTTTTGTGTTGCTCTCTTGAGCCGGGCGGTTGACACGCACCACGCTGCGGCATACGAATGACCACCCGGTCATTTCTCCGGGCAGAGTATCCGGCCAAGGCCGGAGAGGCAAGCCCAATGGACGCTCCCCGTTCCACTTTCGACAATCTGGACCCGCAGAAGCAGGCGCGCGTGCTGGACGAATCTCTGCGCGAGTTCGCGGACAACAGCTACCACCAGGCGAGCGTAAACCGCATCGTGGGGCGGCTGGGCATCGCCAAAGGTTCGCTGTTCCAATACTTCGGCAGCAAGGAAGGCCTGTTCCAGCATCTCTTCGCCCGCGCCCTTGATGAGATCAAGGCCCCGCTCAAGGCCATACGCGACGCGGACAGCGCCGAACCCTTTCCAGAGCGCCTGCGCCGCGTCTTTGTGGCGGGCGCGGCATTCGCCCGCTCGCATCCGCTCATCTGGCGCGTGTACCGGCGCATGACCACGCAGGATGACTTTCCCCTGCGCGAGAAGCTGCTGACCAAAGTGCGCGAGGAGGCCCTGACCTACTTCCGCGAACTGGTGGAGGGCGGACAGGCGCGCGGCGAGGTGCGGCCGGACGTGGACCCGCAAGCCGCCGCGTTTCTCATGGAGGCCGTGCTCGACCGGGCGCTGGCTGCCCAGGACTCCGCTCTTTTGGACGCGGGCTTCGGCCTGGCCTCAAGCGATGAATCAACCCGCCAGCGCGGCCTCATCGCCCTGGCTGATCTCATGTGCCAGGGCTTATCGGCCCCGGCGCGCAAAGGAGACAATGATGTCTGTGACCGCAAATAAGCCCGCAATCAGAATTGACGAAAAACGCTACGCGGACCTGGGTCTGCTCGAAATCGCCCGCAAGGTGCAGGCCGGGACACGGCTGAGCATTGAGGACGGACGGAAGCTTTACGCCTGCCCGGACGTTACCGCCGTGGGCGCGCTGGCGCACTATCGCCGCACGGCCCTGCACGGCGACAAGACCTTCTACGTGGTGAACCGCCACATCAACTACACCAATATCTGCGTCAACGGCTGCGCCTTCTGCGCGTACCACCGCAACAAGGGCGAGGAAGGCGGCTTCGAGCTCAGCATCAACGATGCCGTGGAGCGCCTAAAAAACGCGCCCCTGCCCCCGCGCGAGGTGCACATAGTGGGCGGCTGCCACCCGGACCTGCGCCTGTCGTTCTTTGTGGACCTGCTCACCAGCGTGCAGCGCGCCCTGCCGCAGGCCACGCTCAAGTGCTTTACGGCGGTGGAGATTGCCCACTTTGCGGAACTTGAGGGCATCTCCACGCGTGAGGTGCTGCAAACCCTCAAGAACGCTGGTCTGGCCATGATGCCGGGCGGCGGGGCCGAGATCTTCGAGCCCAGGGTGCGCCGCCGCATCTGCCCCAAGAAGTCCACGGCCGAGGAATGGCTGCGCATCCACGGCGAAGCCCATGAACTGGGGCTCATCACCAACTGCACCATGCTTTTCGGCCACCTGGAGAGCATCGACGACCGGCTGAACCACCTGGACATGCTGCGCCGTCGTCAGGACCAGTCCCTGCGAAACGGGGCCGTGGGCTTCTCCTGCTTCGTGCCCCTGTCCTTCCAGACCGAAAACAGCGCCATCAAGGTGGAGCACCCGCTGACCGGCGTGGACGAGCTCAAGACCATCGCCGTAAGCCGCCTCATGCTCGACAACATCGAGCACATCAAGTCCTACTGGGTCATGCTGACGGTGAAGCAGGCGCAGGCCGCGCTGTTCTTCGGGGCCGACGACCTGGACGGCACCGTTGTTGAGGAGAAGATCGGCCACATGGCCGGGGCCACCAGCGCCCAGGGACAGACCAAGAGCCAGCTTGAATCCATGATTCGGGGCATGGGGCTTACCCCGGTTGAGCGCGACGCCCACTACAATCCCATTGAACGGGCAAAGCCCGCGACCTCGGCGTGGACCGACGCACCTTCTCCTTCGACGCTGCAGGGCCTGCTGGACGCCGCGTCCGCCGGGGCAAGGCTGGACTTCGACACCGCCCGCGCCCTGTACCGCCACGCGGACCTGCACGCCCTGGGGCACGCCGCCCACAAGGTGCGCCTGCGCAAGCATCCGGAGCCCATGGTCACCTATGTGGTGGACCGGAACATCAACTACAGCAACGTCTGCGTATGCGCCTGCCGCTTCTGCGCCTACTTCCGCGCCCCGGGCGACAAGGACTGCTTCGTCCTCTCCCATGAGGAGATCGGCAAAAAGATCGAGGAAACCATCGCCCTCGGCGGCACGCAGATCCTCATGCAGGGCGGGCACCACCCGGATCTGCCGTTGTCGTGGTACGAGGACATGCTCGCCTTCATCAAGAAGAACTATCCCATCCACGTGCATGCGTTCTCACCGCCGGAGATCGTCCACTTCGCCAAGATCAGCGGCCTGACCACGGCGCAGGTCATCGAGCGCCTGCACGCGGCCGGTCTGGACTCCATACCCGGCGGCGGCGCGGAGATCCTGGTGGACAACGTGCGCCGCAAGGTTTCGCCCAACAAGTGCCCGGCCGGCCAGTGGCTGGCGGTGATGGAGGAGGCCCACGCGCTGGGGCTGCGCACCACGGCCACCATGATGTTCGGCCACGAGGAGACGGAAGACGAGCGCCTGGAGCATCTCTTTAGCGTGCGCGCCAGCCAGGACAGAACAGGCGGCTTCACGGCCTTCATCCCCTGGACCTTCCAGCCGGAGAACACGGCCATAAGCGCCAGGCCGCTGACCAGCGTGGAATATCTGCGCCTGCTCGCCCTTTCCCGCCTAGTGCTGGACAACGTGGACAACGTGCAGGTGTCCTGGGTCACCATGGGCCCCAAGATCGCGCAGCTTGCGCTCTACTTCGGCGGCAACGACTTCGGATCCACCATGATCGAGGAGAACGTCGTGCGCGCCGCCGGGGTCACCTTCAGGCTCTCGCGCGAGGAAATCGACACGCTGGTGCTCGCGGCGGGCTTCACGCCCCGCCAGCGGCGCATGAACTACACCCTGGTGCCCCAAGGCACTATGGAGGAACAGGCCTGATGTCCACGAATCCCCCCATTCGTCTCGGCCGCATCGGCTATCTGAACGTGCTGCCCCTGCACTATCCCCTGGAGCAGGGCATTTTGCACGGCGACTTCGAGCTCATTGCCGGGCCGCCGGCAGAGCTCAATGTCC
>Ga0209800_10002625_pt1 | contig 15527 bp, 13 predicted proteins | sample Higcelweek8metaG_FD_187174 | JGI IMG/M metagenome (GOLD analysis project Ga0209800, IMG submission 187174) | Freshwater pond sediment microbial communities from the University of Edinburgh, under environmental carbon perturbations - High... | ecosystem: Environmental > Aquatic > Freshwater >...
TATATTTAGTGGAAGTGGTAGTAACTTCCCCATCCCTGTTCGTACGTGTCCTCTCAACGGTGAGTAGGTTGGCGTCCTGTTTTGCCACGAAATCGCCTGCAAATCCTCCGCCTCTCTGACCCTGTCCCTGTCCCTGGGGTTGCATCTGTGCTGCCGGCTGCACTGCCTGGCTCTTCTCAGTATCAAATGCCCATGAACCCGAGAAATTAGTTTTTGAACCCTGTGCAAATGTGCACACGGTCGTTAAGATCATAGTGACCATCAGTGCAACAATACTTCTTTTCATAATTCGCTTTTTCATATACCTTAAATATTAATTGATTACTAACCATGTAGACAATAAGGTGACGCGATTCATTCCAAAATTCAGGAATCTTAACACTATTTTAAGATTCAGTACGGCATGATAATTGAGCCGGATCAGTCAGAAATCCAGCCTGCTATGAAAACGCACAATTCAAAAAACAGATCAGCATCAGTACTTTTGTTAATTGCATTGACATTTTCCGGATGCGAAAGAGAGTACTTCTACAGTGAATACACAGGTATCTATGGCAGCTGGACAATCGAGGAAATCTCAGGAGGTTTTTCAGGTGGAGGATATGAACCAAATTTCGATATTCTGAAGATTACTGAGAGAATGCACTATTCGTTGTACTTCCAAGATGCTTTAATTGCAGAAGGTAAAATCGAAATCATTGAGCAGACAACCGATAATTTAAGAATAGAATTCAAATCGGGGAAGAATTCAGAAACCCCCCTCACCGGATGGGTAAAGGAGGTGTACCTGAATCCCGATACTTTGGTCCTGAATGATGACTGCTGCGATATGTATTCATATTTCTTCGTCAGGACCGAGATCTGAAATGAATAAGATTGAACTTCTGGCGTGAAAAGCTAAACCCTCAGATTCTGCAAATTGCCCAGAACACCGAATACACTCAGCAGCCAGATCACAACAAGGATCACGACTACGGCATTAAGAATGTTCTTGAGGGTTCTCTGCATTGGAATGTAACTGTTCACCAGCCAGAGTACTACGCCGGCCACAATGATCACAAGAAGAATGTTTAAAACGGGCATGATATTAGTGTTTTAGTTTAAACTTAATACTACCATGTAAAGGTGACCATCTTATTGCGGCTAAGTATTACATAACTTTAATAATTAGTTACATCATTCACTTATTCCTGAACAGGCTTTTAATTGGTCAGGATACCCGCCGGAGAAGACCGGAAATAAGTAAATTATGTAAGATTTGCCTTAAGTTATGTAACATTTCTCAGCGGTTAATTGCGCAGATTTGCCAAATTCCATAAAAAGAGGAGGGCCCCTTTGAAATTATTTATCAAATACATGGTTAGCAACCAGTGCAAAATTGCCGTTAAGGCTGAACTGAAAAAGCTTGGACTGCATTTTATCGTAGTCGATCTGGGTGAAATCGAATTAATGGAGGATATTACCACCGAACAGCGGCAGCAGCTGAAAACCGGTTTGCTCATGGCAGGTTTTGAGCTGATGGATGACAAGAGGGCTGTACTGATTGAAAGGATTATCAGTGTGATTATCGATATGGTTCATCATACCTCGGAGATAATTAAGGTCAACTTCTCCGACTACCTGAGTGAAAAGCTGAATCACGATTATACTTATCTCTCCAATACCTTCTCCGAAGTAAAGGGAATCACAATTCAGCAATTCATAATTATCCATAAGGTAGAAAGAATCAAAGAATTACTGATTTATGACGAACTAAACCTCACTGAGATTTCATACCTGCTTAACTATAGCAGCGTGGCGCATCTTTCGAATCAATTCAAGAAAGTAACCGGAATGTCACCCTCCGTTTATAAAAACTTAAAAGACAGAAAGCGGATACCAATTGAAGAAATAGGAAACAGACCGGCTGAACGGACCGGTTCTCCTTTAAAAAACTGAGAATATGGAAGGACAGGGAAACCGTGAATCAAAATATGCGAGGAGTCTGATTGAAGCCAGTCTTGATCCGCTAGTAACAATCAGCATCAACGGTAAAATTACGGACATGAACGAAGCCCTCGCGAATATCACTGGTCTCACGCGTCAGGAACTGACAGGAACTGACTTCTTCGATTATTTTACTGAACCCGGGGATGCCCGAGGCGTATACAGGGAGATATTTGCCAGCGGCTCAGTGGCAGATGCCCCGCTTACAATCCGCCACAAAGACGGTAAACTTACAGATGTCCTGTTCAACGGATCTGTTTACAGGGATGATGAGGGCAATGTTACAGGGGTTGTTGTTGTTGCCAGGGATGTCACTGCCCAAAACCTCATCGCCTCTGAGTTGACTGAAGCCAGGATAGTTGCTGACCTGGCCCGGGAATCAGCTGAAGAGGCAAAGGGCAAAGCAGAGAGTCTGACTCTTATTGCCGAAGGTGCCGTAAGGGCGAAACAACAGTTTCTGTCAAACATGAGTCACGAGATCCGTACTCCGTTGAATGCAATAATCGGGTTTACAAAGGTGCTGCTCAAGACTGACCTTTCTGCTAAACAAAGGGAATATTTATCTGCAATTAAAATGAGTGGTGACTCTCTCATCGTGCTTATTAACGATATTCTCGACCTGGCAAAAGTCGATGCAGGAAAAATGGTATTCGAGCATGTACCCTTTAAAATGGCATACTCAATCTCAGCGATACTTCACCTGTTTGAATCCAGAATACGGGAAAAAAACCTTGTCTTCGTAAAGGAATATGATGAGAGAATACCCGATGTCCTGCTGGGAGACCCGGTACGACTACACCAGATTATTATAAATCTTGTAACCAACGCTGTTAAATTTACCACAAGAGGCACAATAACAGTCAGTGTCCGTCTCATAAGCGAAGAGAGTGATAAAGTAATTGTGGAATTTTCAGTTGCAGATACGGGAATTGGCATTGCAGAAAATAAAATAAATAAAATATTTGAGAACTTTCAGCAGGCATCCAGCACCACCTCGAGGTTATACGGGGGCACCGGTCTGGGGCTGGCAATAGTGAAACAACTGGTTGAACCGCAGGGTGGCACTATAAAAGTTACAAGCAAAGTCAATGAAGGATCTGTGTTCAGCTTTACACTGGGCTTTCTCAAGACAAGCGAAATGCCGGAAACGGATACCGAATTAACAAACCTGAAAGCTGAAAACATGAATATCAGAGTCCTGGTTGTCGAAGATATTGCATTGAATCAGCTGCTGATGAAAACCGTTCTGGAGGATTTCGGATTTGAAACCGATATTGCTGCAAACGGGGAAATAGCGATTGAGAAAATGAAATCGGGATCATATGACATAATACTGATGGACCTGTTGATGCCTGTGATGAACGGGTTTGAAGCCACGGAATATATCCGCCACACAATGAACTCCAAAATCCCCATCATCGCCCTGACTGCTGATGTGACAACAGCAGATCTTGAAAAGTGCACATCGGTGGGAATGAACGACTATGTACCAAAACCGATTGATGAAAAGAAACTGTACAACAAAATAGTCGGACTCGTGCTTAAGAACAAAGTCCCCACGGGGAAGAGGATGAACAGGACCGAAAGAGCGAGATGCACCGACCTGACATACCTGAGTCAGCGGACCAGATCCAAACCGGCCTTGATGTTGGAGATGATTTCAGTATTCCTGGAACAGACTCCACCGCTGATAAGTGAGATGAGCCGCAGCCTCCGGGAAAAAGACTGGCCTTCACTCTACTCCGCAGTGCATAAAATTATCCCTTCGTTTTCAATTATGGGTATCAATCCCAGATATGAAACCATGGCCAGAAAAATACAGGAATACTCAAGAACACAGCAGAATACTGAAGAAATACCGGATATGTTTCTGCAGCTTGAGAATATCAGTTTCCAAGCCTGTAAGGAATTGCAGGCCGAGTATGACATTATTAAAATGACGTCACATGAAAGATAAAAACAGAATAAAACTATTCCTTGTAGATGATGACGCAGTCTTCCTGAAACTGCTTGAAATAGAATTTGCTGAGCATTCAGGTTTTAGTATTGAGACTTTTATGACCGGGGAACTATGCATTGCAAACCTGGCAAACAACCCCGATGTAATAATTCTTGATTACCATCTTGACGGCAATGATAAGAGTGCGATGAACGGTCTGAAAACAATGGACAGAATCAAGGCAGTTAACCCCGGAATTCCCGTAATAATTCTGTCATGTCAGGATAAAATCGAGGTGGCTGTAAACTGCATGCATCACGGTGCTCTTGACTATGTGGTGAAAAGCGAAACGGCATTCCTCAGGCTGAAGCAGATAATTGATACGCTCTTCCTGCATAAAAAAATGGAGAAGGAATTGAACTGGTATATGGACAGGATGTAGTGCGTTACTCCTTTATAAACCTTTTCATCACAGTGGTACCGGGAGTGACGAACCTGATGAAGTAAATACCCCGGGGAAGCTGGCTTACAGGAATACTCAGCTGCTCCTGTTTACTGCAGGTTTGCGAGATGTGTTTTTTGCCCATGACATCAAAGATCTCAATGACAGTTACTGAAGAAATATTTTCAAGATTCAGGTCTGTCTTGACAGGTACCGGGTAAAATTTTATCTTTTCTGCAAGACTACGGTTAATTGAATCGGGAACTGCAACTTTATCAACTGAAAAGAGTTCCCTGTAGGATTTCTGTCCGGAGGTGGCAGGCATCAGGAACCATAAGCCGATGACAACAATGAAAAGCAACTTATTATATGACATTGATCGGTTCATTGGTCAACTCCTGAAACAGTCATAATATTACGACACAAAAGTACAATAATTTTTATTTCGTTCCTTAATAATATAACTTCGCATCTCCATTAATGTTCAAAACCACAAAACAATAACCACGTGAAAAAAATCATCTTCGTCATGTTGTTGGCAGGCCTTGTCCTCGCCTCATGCACTACCAAAAAGGAGGTTTCAACAAATCCTTTCTTCTCTGAATGGACAACACCTTTCGGTGTTCCACCCTTTGACCTGATAAAGAACGATCATTACATGCCGGCGCTTGACTCGGGCATTGCCATTGCCAGGACTGAAATCAGTGCGGTGGCAAACAGCACTGAGGATCCCACCTTCCTGAACACAATTGTTCCTTATGATAAGGGCGGTGAACTGCTGTCAAAGGTAATGTACGTTTTTGGCGCCCAGACCGGCGCCTTCACTAACGATACCCTCCAGGCTCTTGAAGTGGAGATTGCCCCCAAGGTGTCAGCCTTCATGGATGAGGTTCTGCTCAATGCAAACCTTTTCCAGAGGATCAAAACTGTATATGACAACCGCGCATCGGCAACCCTGACTCCCGAGGAAATGTTTATCCTTGAGAACCTGTACAAGGATTTTGTGCGCAACGGAGCGCTTCTAAATCCCGCCGACCAGGAGATACTCAAGAAACTGAACCAGGAAATATCCGTTCTGGCAGTAAAATTCAGCCAGAATGTGCTGGCGGAGACCAATGATTTCAAGCTTGTTATTGATAACGAAGCTGACCTTAAGGGACTTCCCGAAAATGTAATTGCCGGTGCTGCTGAAATGGCCAGGCAGGACAGTCTTGAGGGAAAATGGATCTTCACCACGCAAAAACCGAGTATGCTTCCCTTCCTGACCTACGCAGAAAACCGTGACCTGAGAAAAACACTGTTTGCGGCTTATAATTCCAAGGGTAATAGGAATAATCAGAATGACAACAAGCAGCTTCTCGCAGATATAATGCGTCTTCGTGCCGACAGGGCAAAGCTGCTTGGATATAAGTCTCATGCAGATCTGAACCTTGAAAACCGCATGGCCAAGAACCCTGCCAACGTCTTTGCCCTTCTTGATCAGCTCTGGGTACCAGCTCTGAAGGTTGCTGGCAATGAACGTGACGAGATGCAGAAGATAATTGACCGTGAGGGTGGAAACTTCAAACTTGAATCATCTGACTGGTGGTATTATGCCGAAAAGTTACGCAAGGAAAAATACAATCTTGATGACAATGAACTGCGGCCCTATTTTAGTCTTGACAATGTGCTCAACGGTGTGTTCACTGTCTCCACAAAGCTTTACGGCATAACATTCTCACCTATTGCCTCAATTCCGCTGCCTCATAAGGATGCCAGAGCTTTTGAAGTCAAGGAAGCCGACGGCAGCCACCTCGGGGTTCTGTATATGGATTTCTTCCCGCGCGAGAGCAAGGGCCAGGGCGCATGGTGCGGCGGTTACCGCGATCATAAATGGGTAGACGGCAAGGAGATAACTCCGGTTGTTACAACCGTATTTAACTTCACCACCCCTTCAGGTGACACCCCTTCACTTCTCAGCTTCGACGAAGTGGAGACACTGTTTCATGAATTCGGCCATGCTCTCCAGAGCCTCTTCACGGAGAACAGGTACTCAACTACCTTCGCACCGATGGATATGATAGAGCTTCCTTCGCAGATAATGGAACATTGGGCCACAGAACCTGAAGTACTGAATATGTACGCCAAACATTACAAGACCGGTGAGGTTATACCTGCCGAACTTGTCGGGAAAATAAAGAACAGCAGCTATTTCAACACAGGCTTTATAAATGTTGAACTTCTTTCTGCATCCATGCTCGATATGGCATATCATTCACTTGAAGCCCCGGTGAGCATTGAAGTCGGAAAATTCGAAACAGACTATCTTACGAAGATAGGCCTGATGAAAGAGATAGAACCAAGGTACCACAGCACTTACTTCACGCATATCGTGGGCGGCTATGACGCAGGTTATTATTGCTACACATGGGCGGCAGTGCTTGACAATGACGCCTTCGGGGCTTTCCAGGAAAAAGGCATCTTTGATAAAGCCACTGCAGATTCATTTCGTAAGGAGATCCTTGAACCGATGGGAATCACTGACGGAGAGCAGAGCTACATAAGGTTCCGCGGACGCGAACCTAAAATAGACGCAATACTGAAGAACAGGGGACTGAACTGATCTCTTCAAAAGTAGTAACTGAGAGCCGCCACTGTGCGGCTCTTTTTTATTTTCTGCCTTTTCTGTAAAGAGGCGACAGGTACCTGCGCCAGAAGCCAAACCTGGAAAGAGAAGTGAATTCAATCATATACCTGAAAGGCTTGAAGTGCTGGATGTAATGGATAATGAGGTAGGCTGCCCAGACAGTTGCAATAAGTACACCGAACTGCAGAAACTGTTCAAGTATCCTCCACCAGATTGCACCCTCATCAATGCCTCCGATTCTGACAATTGCCGGAAAGATAATTCCGAACAGTGAGGAGATGGCCAGCCAGAAGGCTACAGCCAGTCCATGTGTTGTCTGAATGGCTCTCTCAGGGCACCTGTTAAGGCATTTCATGCAGCTCTCGCAGGTAAGTTTCCAGTAGGGACGTCCGTCAACAATTCTGATAGATCCTGTGGGGCATTCCTTAATACATATTCCGCACAGGTTGCAGTCAGTGCCGGCAGCAAATGTTTTGGACAGAAAGAACCTACCGCCCAGGTAGTAACCCAGTGCCACCGGAACCAATGCAACATCAAGTGGCCAGCTGTAAAGTCCTCTCCAGACCCTTTTACCGGAGAGAATCTTTCGGGCAAAACTCCTTACATTAATCTCCCAGTGATCATAAATTGAACTTATGACCTCCCTTCTCACCCCGGGATGCAGTGAGATCCAGTTTGACGGGAGGTCGACCGGTCTGAAGCCTATGCATCGGTATCCTTTCAGCAAGAGGATAAATGCAGGTAACAGCAGGGCCACTCCTGAGACGCCGTTGACAAACAGCTTCGAAAGCTTCAACCCGCCCCTTGTGTTCATCAGGAACACTTTTCTTCCCTCCCCGCGCGGTAGCCTCAGCATGAAATAGATCATTGCAGGTATCGCATTGAAGCCATGGGTGGGGTATGCGAAGCCTATCAGCGGATGTTCGCCTGCGGGAGGCATAGTGGTGATCTCATTTGCCGCAATATCAATGACGGTCGATGGCACTCCCGATTTCAAAGCCTCATCGGCAAACCAGCCTGCTGCCGAAGCTGCATTACCGGTGCCGGTGATGTAATAAACTGCCAGTGAGGAAAAATCACAAATCATAAGCCGGAGTTTTGACAATATCTAAGATATGGTGTTTTCCTGACAAATTTTTCCGTTTTAATATCTTTGTGCCGATGAATAGTCATTATAATAAGGTGCCGATTGCAGGTACGGACCCCGCCGGACTTGGGCAGGAACTGGAAATGAGAGGGATTGACCCGCGATATGGCCACAGGTTACTGTACTGGATCTACAGGAGGAGGATCGGTTCCTTCGCTATTATAAACGATATACCCCGTGATGTACTGTCACAACTGGATGAATACTTCACGACAGGCCTCTATGAACCGGTATCCTCAAGCGCATCCTCCGACGGTTCAGTCAAATATCTCTTTCAGACAGGATCAGGAATGGTACATGAGACAGTGTATCTGCCTGAAGGTAAGCGCCACACAGTATGCATATCAGTTCAGGCCGGATGCCGGATGGGTTGCCGGTTCTGTGCGACCGGACAGAACGGATGGAATGGAAACCTTACAGCAGGAGAGATTGTGAACCAGGTGATCAGCCTGCCACATAATGTTACGCACGTTGTAATGATGGGTATGGGTGAACCCGGTGATAACATCGATGAAGTAATAAAAGCCTGTGCTGTTCTTACATCCGAATGGGGACTGGCTGTCGGCAGGAGCAAGGTTACAGTCTCGACAGTCGGGGTATTGCCGTCGGTTAGCCGGTTGCTTAACGAAACGGATTGCAATATTACTTTAAGTCTGCATTCTCCTTTCCCCGCAGAACGAATGGCCGTAATACCTGCCGAAGCCAGATGGCCGTTTGTGAAAACCCTCGGTATGATAAAAAACTTCAGCGCCCGCCGTAACAGGAGGTTTACGGTTGCCTATGTGATGATAAGGGGTGTCAATGACTCAGAGGCTCATCTTGAGGCTCTGAAAATGTTGCTTTCCGGTACCGGCATACGGGTTAACCTTCTCCCTTACCATCCGGTTACAGGAGACAGTAATATCAGCTCGGACGATTCAACAATGTCAGAATTCAAGCATCAGCTTGTAACTTCAGGAATCGGGGCTTCCGTCAGGAAGTCAAGGGGTGCTGACATTGCAGCGGCGTGCGGTATGCTGGCCGCGAAAGCCTCAAACAGTGAATCACAAAAAGAAAATGTTAGAATCAGCCGGTTGCCGGATTAATAATCTGAAACATCAGCTCACTGACAAAAACACCGTTAAGTCTTATCCACTCCTTTTTTTCGGCACACGGGCTGAATCCGTGATTTCTGAACAGCCTGGCGCTTTCCTCATTCTCACTTAGAATGTTGCACCAGAGCTGATGCAGCCTGAGAGTCTCAAATGCGTATTTTATCAGGCAGGCAAGCGATGCAGATGCATAACCTTTATGACGGTCAGCCTCATCAGCTACAAGAATTCCTACTCCCGCCCTGAGATGAAAGTGGTCAAATTCGAAAAGATCAATTGTGCCCACAGTCCTTTGTTCCCCGTAGAGGTCAATCATCAGTCTCAGCTGTCCTGTCTCGAAAAGACTCTTGTGTGATCCTGCTATATAGTTTTTAAGCACGAACCTGGAGTAGGGAGCCAGGGTGTTGCTGAGCCTCCAGTTAGACTCTTCGTTTTCCCATTTGTAAAGCAGTTCCAGGTCTTCAGGCTCTACAGCTCTCAGTCTGACAATGTCATCGCCCAGGATCATTCCCTGTAGACTTTCTTGATGAAGATATCTGTCGGATACCCGCTTCTGAGCAACCGTTCCTTTTCGGCATAGGCTTCCTCCAGTGTTTTAAACTGCCCGGTTGTATATCGGAAGAACCTGTCAAATTCGCTGTAGAACACCCTGATAACGGCATGTTCAAAATAGTCCGGATCAACAGGGTTGTAAAGGGCCATCACCTGCACTGTAAAATACAGGATGTCAGGATCTGCCTCATCTGTGGAAAGAACGTCTCTCATGACCAGATCCCTGATGAGAGTCGATGAGTCGGTGATCGTAATGTAGGGAAGACTGTCGAGATCAAAGCTTATTGTTGCAATCGGACCTTCTGCAATTGTGTCAAGAACACGTTCATCAGGGAGTGTATTGAAGGTGACCAGAACAATTTCCTTCTTCTTGTATCCTGTCATCAGGGAATAAAAACCATATCCGCCGTTATCAACAGGCTGGTATCCCAGGTCGTCATCCGTGGTACTCAGCGGATAACCCATATTTTCAGGCTTGCTCCAGCCTCCTGAACCCAGTTTCGAAATGAAGAAGTCATATCCGCCCATTGAGCCGTGACCTTCTGAGCTGAATGTCAGCGCTATGCCGTCTTTTCCGATGAACGGTGTCTCTTCATTAAAAGGAGTGTTTACTGTGTTCCCCAGGTTTGAAGCAACTCCCCATTCGCCGAGAGCATCTTTTTCTGACAGCCACAAATCCAGTTCCCCGAGGGACCCTTCGCGGTTGCTTGTAAAATAGAGCTTATTTCCGTCGGGAGATACCGAAGCGTGTGACTCGTAAAACTTGGTATTTATATTCCGGTTCAGTTTTATGACAGGCATCCATTTACCGTCAGTATACCTGGTGACGTAAATATTTCCGTCAAAATTATCATTCTTGAAAAGATAAAGCTCTGTCCCGTCACTGTTCAGTGATGTTGTGTGGCAGTCAGTGCCCATTTGAGCTTCGGCTGTAATATCAATAGGGGTGCCCCAGCTGGTGCCCTCTTTCCTGGTAATAAATACGACACTTTCAAGACCCCTGCGTTCTGTGTAAGCCATTGTCTGCCCGTCAAAGCTGACCACGGGCCTTTCATTTACAGATCCCTGGTTGATATATTCCTTTAACGGATTTACGATTACATTAATCGGTGACTTCATTCTCTCTGCTGCTACATTGCATGCCTGGATCTGCTGATCAATGAAATCGCGGTTCTTCATTTCACCTGCTCCTGAGAGAAGTCCCTGGAACATATTGTAAGTCAACATTGCACTGTCAAGCTTATTTGCAATACGGTAGGAGTTTCCGAGTGAGAAATATGCATCGATGGGAGCCCGCTTTTCTTTAAGCAGGTTGCTCTTTGAATCATAACTGGCATTCTTTACGGCCGTTTCCAGGAAGGGAATTGCTTTGGGCTTTTCATCAAAAATATTAAGGTAACAGTTCCCGATTTTATACTTAATGTTTGAATTGTCCGGAATCAGTTCGTTCAGAATAAGGTAGAGAGGATTGGCAAGTTCAAACTCCCCGTAAAGGTAGTGTGACTCCGCCTCGAGCCATATCGCCTTCAGTTCACTTTTCTTCTGTGCGTTTAGCGGCATAAAAAGCAGGAATGCCGTCAGTATTATAATTCCCCTTCTTCCCATTTTTATTCTTTCATTTCGACTTTTTCCCCTGCCTGGCAGGTTTAATACTTTCTATCTGAACCTGATGCGGTATAAATCTTCTTTTCCTGCCCCTTCATTTTCACGGGTCAGTGATACATAGCCCTCTTTTCCATTGTCTGAAGGACAGAAAAAGATATTGTCATCAGGTGTGTTGAGGGGATAACCCAGGTTTTCAGGGATGCTCCATAACCCGTTGCTCTGCAGTTCGCTTGAGAAAATGTCATATCCGCCCATATTGTAATGCCCCTGTGAGGCAAAGTAAAGTTTTTTACCGTTATCGACAAGGAAAGGCCTGTCCTCGTTCACATGGGTATTTATCTCAGGGCCTGCATTTACAGGTGTTCCCCATTCGCCTGCTGCATTAAGCCTGGAAATATACAGGTCGAGTCCGCCGAAGCCCCCGGGCCTGTCACTTGCAAATATCAGGGTGGTGCCGTCATCAGAGATATAAGCATGTGTTTCCCAGTACTTTGTATTAATTTCCTTTCTTAGTTTGGTAGCTGGTTCCCATTTTTCACCGTTGAATTTGCTTACCCAGATATCACTGTTGATGTTGTCGTCCTTGGAAAGGAAGAGCATATTACTGCTGAGCGAGAGACACGAGACATACTGATCACCGTCAGACTGAAGGTCGGGAGTGATATTCACCGGAGTTGTCCATTCACCTTTTACAAGGTTCGAATACATTATGGCATCATAGAACTTCATTGATGACATAAAGGCAATTGATTTGCCGTCACGCGCGACAACCGGAAAGAAGTTGTCCCTGCCGTCATTCAGAATATTGCCCATTGATTCAACCGAGAACTTTACCGGTTTGGCCATTATGGCCGGGGCATTATCGCATCCGGCAATCTGCTGGTCGATGAAGGAGAGATTGTCCTTATCATTCGGCAGGAGAGTGCTGCGATAACGTGAGTAAGCTTCTTTGGCCTTATCGAACATATAATTGACACGATAAGCATCACCGAGGAAGAACAGGGCTTCATACGGTGCCTGTGTCTGACGTAACAGTCCTTCACGGTATTTGGCCGTAGGGTTGACAGAGGCTTTTTCAAGGTATTCAATTGCGAGATTCTTCTTCCCTTCAATATTCAGATAACAGAGACCGATACGGAATGCAATATTGTCATTATCCGGCATTGCTGCGTAGATACCCTGGTAGTAAGGCAGAGCATCAGCATAGTCTTCACTGAGAAGAAAATATTCTGCCTCAAAGTAGGCATCCTGCAGCCTCGGGACATCCTGTGCATTCGCACCGATACATGCTGACAGGATCAATATCAGAAAAACAGCTACTCTTCTCATTTTTCTCTCAGTTTGATTTTACTTTTCGTCTCGTTTATTTTTTCTTGACCTTGAACGCCAGATGATATACAAAATTACTAAAAGTAAGATAAGAGCCAGCCACCATAACCAGCAAACGTCACGGGCACCTGTAGTTACTCCTGTTGATACTGACTCTGGCTGACCTGCTACGTCTTCTGCAACTGAAACGGTATCACGGGGTTGCACGGGGATCACCGCGGGTTTGACCACAGGTTGTTCTGTTATTCCAGCGTTTTCAACCCTTTTTACGGACCCGGTACTTTCCCTGCAAATAATTCTGATTGATGCGCTGTTCTGATTTCCAAAACGGTCAGTCAGAGTGAAGTTAACCCGGCTCTCGCCCTCTTCAGGCATTAAGGTGAAGATGAATGTTGAGTCTGTAATGCGATGGGTTCCGAGGTTGATCAGTGTGTCAGTGGTGATAAGATCAACCCTAAGAATGGACCTTGGTTCCGTTTCAAGACCGACAGATACCTGCTCGCCAGGCTTTACATGCACCAGAGTGTCACCAGTCACACGGAGCCAGGCATCGAAATCTGACGGTGACAGACTTACCATTTCAATGCGGACTGTGTCACCGATTAATGTACGGGGCATATCAACCGTTTTTGACATTTCTGATGTGCCCTCTGATGACCATACGAACCTGTATGATCCCTGCGGCAGACTCAGGGAATATCTTCCGGATTCCGGGTCGGAGACAGATGATACCACCCTTAACGCATCGGCATTATTGATAGCCGTAATTATTACAGGCTCCAGGAAATCAGGATGGAGGTTATCAATTGAGGCAATTCCTTCAACAGTAAATATCCTGGGATTGCGGTTTGAGAAAATTTCATAGAAAAACAGGTCCATTCTTCCATAACCGTCAGGATCGAATTTGGCTGTGTACCCACGGCTTCCGTCTCCTACCGGAGTGAAAAAGAGATCATCATCCGTTGTGTTTACCGGATAGCCCAGGTTGACAGGAGGGCCCCAGTTTCCTGACGCATCGAGATCAGACCTGAAAATATCATACCCGCCCATATTCAAATGACCGCGTGAGCTGAAAAAGAGAGAGCGGTCATCATTGGCCAGGAAGGGGGTCTCCTCATTATAAGGCGTATTTATAACAGACCCTGCGTTTGTCGGAACCCCCCAGTTACCCGTGCTGTCACGCTCCGAGACGAAGATGTCAAGACCGCCAAGGCTTTCTCTGCGGTTGCTTGTGAAATAGAGCTTCCGTCCGTCTTTTGACATTGTGGCATGAGACTCCCAGAACCTTGTATTTACTTTGTCGTTCAGTTTTTCAACATTTGACCATTTTTCACCGTCAAACCTGCTGAGATAAATATTCCCTTCGTAATTATCTGTTCGGTAGAGCAAAAGAGTCTTCCCGTCACCTGTCAGGGAGGAGGAGAAATAGTCCTGATCCACACCCAGCTCCGGTGTCATGTTCACCGGGGCGGTCCATCTGCCATTCACCCTTCTCGAATAAAAAACAGCGTCATAGAACTGCAGCTTCCGGGTAAATGCAAGCATACTCCCGTCAGCAGAGACGACGGGGTTGGATTCTGAAAAACGTTCGTTGACTGACGGGCCAAGGTTCCTTTCAACCACATATACCGGATCTGTCATCATTAAACGGGCAGTATGGCATGACTTAATCTGGAATCTGATTAGAGCTGTGTCATATACTTCAGTGTCAACATCTTCCATGAAGAGGTCATATGTTTCCAGGGCTTTGTCAAGATTGCCGCTGATACGGTACGCGTTTGCCAGAAAATAGAGTGCGTCATACGGGGCCCCTGTTTCTCTGAATTTTCCTTCACGGTAATCAGGATTAATGTTTGCCGCTGCTGTTTCGAGATAGGGAATCGATTTCTCCTTTTCTCCCGGCGTGTTCAGGTAGCATTGACCTATCCTGTAATAGTAATTGAAGTTTTCCGGATAGATCTGAAGGAGATTAAAGAATTTCGGAAGAGCTTCCTGGTAATCTTCGTAAAGTATGTCAACTTCTGCCGAGACGAATAATTCCCGCATCCCGCTTCTTGTCTGACCTGAAACAGTCAATCCAAGCATTACAACCAGCATGCAAAGAATATATTTAGTTCTTCTCATTCAGGGGTTAGTTTTCTTAAAGAGACTAATATAAGTGAAATATTCAAAAAAGCTTGTAATAGTATCAACCCTTTTTAACCTGAACAGGTTTTTTTTTAACTGATTTTCTTAATGAAGCTGCGGTAAGCCTGATCGCCTGCAGCATTTTTATACCAGCAGTCAGGGGCAAATACCACGACTTTCCAAGATGTTTCCGGGCAAATATTATCATTGCCCCGTAGAAGTTCCGGATCCTGCTGATATCATCCTCTTCAGCGCTTTTGCCTTTAAAATGGGTAATGCGTGACTCAGCCACAAAGTAATTTGTATATCCTGCCTTTACAAGCCTCCAGCTGAGATCTATGTCTTCACCATACATGAAAAATGACGTATCAAAAAGACCTGCTTTTTCGAGAGCCTCTCTGCGGATCATCATAAAGGCGCCGGTGAGGATGTCGGCCCTGCAGGTAAGGTTGTCCGGCCGGTGCCCGAGGTAATAGGCATTAAAGAAGGAGGAGCGCGGAAAAATCCTGTGCATTCCGGTGACCCTGAAAAGTGATGCCCGCAGTGACGGGAATCCCCTCTTGGATTCCGGGAGAAAAGTGCCATTGGCGTCGACCATTCTGGCTCCCGCGGCTCCGGCTTCAGGATGCTGTTTCATAAAGCAGAGCGCGGCTGTGATTGCGTCTGGCTGCACTATTGTGTCA
>Ga0209800_10002626_pt1 | contig 15522 bp, 21 predicted proteins | sample Higcelweek8metaG_FD_187174 | JGI IMG/M metagenome (GOLD analysis project Ga0209800, IMG submission 187174) | Freshwater pond sediment microbial communities from the University of Edinburgh, under environmental carbon perturbations - High... | ecosystem: Environmental > Aquatic > Freshwater >...
GGTTGAAAAGGTCTGCAAAAAGTGGGTCTGGGGCATGTGCGTCAAATGGGAAACGAAGGTCACGCCTGGGAAATGCGAGTGCGTTCCTGACGAAGTCGAACCTGGTATCCCGGTAACCGGCGGCCCATCATGGGACTGGCCAAATCGAACCTGTGCCGATCAAGGTAATTGTGTTGCGCCCGAAGATGCCGAATATACCATCGAAGAGATGAAGGCACCCCCGGCTGGCACAATGTACATGATCTATACATCGGCGGATAAGTTCGAGTGGTCTTACCTGGATCCTGCCAAGAATGTGCTCGGTCCTGGTATCGACGGCTGGTTTAACAACGGCAATGACCGTATCTATCTCGTGGCCAACGAACCGTTTTCGGTTGTTACGGATGCCGGCATGGCAATCCCGTCCGCAGCTTCGGATAAAGTCAAAGGACTACAATTCCTGAATGCACCAACAACCGGCGACTTGATCTTATTGTTCGGCACCTTTGAAGGTGAATTCGCATCTGCTGATGTTGAAGCCAATCGCTGGCGAACATCTGGCATCGCTGCTGGAACACTTCAAAGACTCGTTGTCGAAATCGACACCTGCGCCGGCGCCTTCTTGGACTGATTCCAAAACTACTCAGTCCGAGTGATGCTGTTGCAATGTTGTAACTCTCTCTTCTTTTTTAGTTCAGGGACAGGGGGTGTCTCACATGGCTTTTTAGCCGAGACACCCCCAGCAGTACCCCCTTATATATTTCCCTTTTTCTTTTTGTGAACATTAACCGATAGTATATTTCTCTTTGGAATTGTATAATCATGTGTTCTTGAAAAGAAGAAAAGAAAAGGAGAGAAAATTGACTGATATAAATGATCAATGTATCTGGTGTTGCATAACAGGAAATGAAACGATCCCTGTTACTGTATTTGGTACTGTGGAGGATGGACTTCGCTACTATTTCTCAACACAACAATTCTCAATCGTTGATGAAGACAAAATAGTAAAAGCAGAACTTACAGATGGTTTCTTCCATGTCAGTGCAAAACAGAAAAGCAATCTAGTTATGCTTCTTGGAGAACCAACAATTGAGCAATTGGATGACCATGACTTCTTTGTTGCAAATACGATTCGTAGTGATCGAAAATCAATAATGTTTACAATAAACTTTAAAGAGATGAGACCAACTACAACGGTTGAAGAAGCCCTCATGGAATACATGAAGCTCATTGCTGACTTTGCAAAAAAACAATAACCAAACCTTTCTTCTTTTCAACGGATAGGGGATGCCTGTCACTATGCTTCTTAGAAGCCAAGGCATCCCCTGCAATATCCAAATTCTTGCATCTTATGGCTTATAGTGCTTTTCTTTCGCTTGCTGTATAATCACTCTGTTCATGAAAAGAAGAAGAAGGAGATCAAATGACAAAAAGTAAAAAAGAAAAAATCTGGTGTTCCTGTGGACTAACTGGTGATGAGAATACACAAATTGCCATTTTTTACACAGTCGAAGATGGTGGAGTCAATCACTATTTTTCCGCTTCCCGTTTTTCCATTGCTCAAGAAAACGAGGACAAGAAGAAAACCTTGGTAATGGAATCTTCATTTGTAGATGGGTTCTTCCACATTGCGGTTAAATACCCATACAAAAATTTTGCCTTAGTTCGTGGAGAACCAAATGAAGAGCAATTAAACGACCCAGTTTTCTTTTCAAATAACAAAATCGATTGCTCTGTTGTGTCAATTAAACTGACGATGTCTTTTGAAGATGTAAATCCAAGACTCTCAGTTTTTGAGACGATTCTGCTATATATGAGGCTATTTGAAAAATTTTTCTAGTCAAAAAATAATCTCTTCTTTTCATTGGATAGGGGATGCCTGTCACTATGCTTCTTAGAAGCCAAGGCATCCCCTGAAATATCCAAAAATGTTGTATAATCCAATGTTCTTTTCAAACCTATGCGAACGGGAGAAAGTATGAACAAGAAAAAAGTATTCTATGTAATACTGTTGGTATCTTTTATAATCTCCGCTGTTTCTTTACTCTTCTACCTTACATGCTTTTTGTTTATTAACACACAGAAGGCACTTACCTTATGTCCAATGGCCAGTATTGAAGAAATACAAGAGAAAAAAGCTTTTAGAGTTTTCTTTCTAGCCCCATTGGATAAAGTTCCATTTCCGTATGGCTATGAATGTCGTACAGTATTTAATGAATGGCACTACGATCGCTATTTTGTAGAAGAAGAGGAAAAGGAAGAAGAATTTCTACCACTAAAAGGAAAAATGTCTTTCTAATGAAAAGAGCAGAAGGTTTAAAAGGGACGAAAAGGAGGTGCCTAACACTAAGCTTTTTTGAAGCAAAGGCACCTCTTTCAACCCCTTAGGTTGTACCCTATAGTAATATCTACCTATTTTTAGTATAATATAGTGTTCTTAATAATCAAATATGCTTTGAAAAATTCCTAGGAGGGAATTATGTCTAAAAACTTTGCTGTTGTTGTTCTTGTTCTAGCAATACTCTTAACATCCGTGTCAGCAGTTTTTGCATCTTCTGAAGTTCCGTCAATACCGGTATCCACAGCGGTTCCCGACATGATGAATGTCTACACCCTGGTGGAAAAACCGAGAGACGGTAGCGAAGATATCATTGTAGAAGTATTCTACTTTGATGAAGTTGAAACATACTTCTTTATCTCTCGCTCAGAAATATCTGCTTCAACCGAAGATGGTTTTGTTCGCGGTTTGTCCGTTCTGTACGAACAAGATAGCTATTTTATGGCCTCTTGTAGCTATTCCAGCGAAGTTTGTACTTTAGTGAAAGGTCTTCAGGAATCTGAAGGTGTGGCTCTGGATTTCGATCCTCAGTCTATAAAGATGCGAAGCATCCCAACTCCTTCTATTAAAAATGACTTCCCTGCGGATGTCTTCCTGTATCCTTTTGTCGAACTTTAAAGTTCAAACCAAAACAAGCAATTTGATTTAAAAGGGACAGGGATGTCTCACATGGCTTTTAGCCGAGACATCCCTTTGTACCCCCTTGTATAGTGATTTCCCAATCTTTTTAGTATAATCTTGTGCTCTTTCTATTCAAGATTTCTTTATGTTACTTTCCTTTGAGGAGGGAATATGTACAAAAAGATTGTAAGTGTATTTCTTACCATTGTCCTGCTTTTTACATGGACAACCATTGTATCAGCCTCTGGTCCAACTAGTACTCCTGAGCCTCAAGCTCAAATAGAAGTGGTGACAGCTATTCAAGTGCCATTTGATGGAGGGGAAAACAAGTATATTGAGATCTTCTATACAGAGGATCTTGATTCTGATTACATCTTTTCAAATTTCCCTGTATCAATTCTGACAAAGAACGGCATTGTCCGAAGTGAGCTTGTAAAATATCCAAATGATCGTGAATATTTCACCCTCATTTGCAAGCATTCGGATCCAGATGGAATTTTTGTTGAAGAAACTGAAGATAGTGATGAAATCACTGAATTTTTCTATCAGTTTCTCCACATGGACTCTATTCCAAGTCCAGACTTTTCCAACAACAAAGGAGCTAAACCAGAAGAAATTCTTTCTGGCCTTGTAAAGTTTGAAGAGCCCCCATTTGAGCTCGAATACGAGGAACCAAAAAGCATTATTTGAATTGAAAGGGCAAAGGGTGCCTCATTTGGCTTAAAGCCGAGGCACTCTTTTACCCCATAGTAATATAACCATTCTTCTGATATAATCCTTGAGTTCTTAACAACTAAAACAAAGAGGAGAAAGAAGTAATGGGCAAAACCGCTATTCGTGTTAGACTTGTTGGTCTGTTTTTTGTAGCAGTGCTACTGTTTACTTTGGGATTCCAATCTCAAAACACATCCAACACAAGCATTTACATCACACCGACCGTTGTTTCAACACAACAAATGAATGAACGATAGTATGTTCGAGCACCCGTATTCTATTTTAAATAGTTTTCAGTTTTAGTTTGTAAGGGACAGGGATGTCTCACATGGCTTTTAGCCGAGACATCCCTATGTACCCCCTTTTGTCGTTAGTACCCCATAGTAAGTATTCCCTAAGTATTGTATAATATCTCGTTCTTTAAACAACTAAAAAAGAAAGAAGGAGAGTCGATAATGTCCCTGTCTGAAGAATTAAAAGAATTTGAAGAGAAGCAACTTCCGAAACTCCGTACAGCCTTTGTTATACTAATCGCAGTAATTTATCTTGCGGTCTTCTTTTGGATGTTTCATACCTCTAATGAAAGGATGGAGCAACAATTCCAAATAAGAGCTGCAGCGGCTGCTGAAGTTGGTGAATGGAAATTTGCATCTCTAGGTCTGAAGGTTCCTTCGGAGACAGAGGTTAATGCATATTCATTAACCAATTTCCCTTCGAATGGATTGAAGATCGTTACTCTTGCTATTGAGAAAGGTTCCGTCGTTCGGATCGCTGTCTCTGACAAGAGCTTCTCCGCAATTTCAAGAGGTAAGTTTTACCCAAGTAATTGTAAAAATGGTTGTATACTTCTTCTTCCGAATGACAACGAGCTCCTTTTTGTAGAGGGAATTCATACAGGCGAATTTAAGCCAAGTATGTATAAAGATTTAACTTTCATTCGTGGAGCGGAAGTTCTGAAAGTAGATAACTGAATTTCTGTTTTAGTTTGTTTAAAGGGACAGGGATGTCTCACATGGCTTTTTTGCCGAGACATCCCTATGTACCCCCTTTACATCATTAGTACCCTATAGTAAATATCTTCTAAATATTGTATAATATATCGTTCTTTATATTCAGAAGTTAGAAAAAATTCCTCAGGAGGGAATCCATGAAGAAGCACAATGTTGTGTATTATTTCTTAGGAATAGTCATTTTCTCGTTTGTCCTGCTGTTCTCGAAGGCAATCTCGTCAACCAAGATCGAAAGTCCGGCCGCTACAGTAACACCTGTAGTTCAGGAAATTGATTGTCAAAGATGGGTAGAAACAGGCACGAAAATGCAATCATGGAAAAGCGAAGCATTCTCAATTACCGTAGAAAACGGAGACAAATATGACTCTGTTGAGAAAAACGGCAGCCATCAGGTTGTGTACCCGGTTTTGAGATGTGCGGAAATGTCGCCAACCAACTAATACCTTTTAAGGTAAATTTTTCAATTCTGTTTTAAGGGACAAGGAGGTGTCTTTATCTGTAGTTTTACTACAACACTTTTTTAAGTTAAAAGACATCTCCTTCGTACCCCCATTGTTACTTACTTCAACAACTGTTTCTTAACCATTACCCAATCACCCTTTAATTGCTCACCTAACTCTTCTGCAACCTTCTCTGATACTCTAGAATCTCTCTTTACCTCGTTTACTACCTGTCTTACTAAACTCTTGTATTTAGTCTCATCTATTAATTCACCAGCCTTTTTTACATCTTGTATTTTTTTCATCAACATCTTTTTTGAATCTGTATATATATCTACAGCCTTCTCTTCAAAATCCTCTGCAAGTTTCTTAATATCTTCTCTTGTTTCTTTACCAGACTTTGGTGCTAAAAGAATACCTGCAACAGCTCCTGCCATTACACCAAATACTACACCCTTAAAAAATGACATAGGATCTTCGTTCCTCATATCTTTAAAAAATAAATTTAAATACTAATTTTGAAAAAATTTTAACACTATATATCCAATTATGATGAAAAGACTTGGGATTAAGATAGCTCCCAGTATTGTGAGGAAGGAATATTCAATCTTTTGAGGTTGTTCAGTTTCTTCTACGACATCTTCTGTTTCCTCTGTTGTTTCTTCAGTATTTTCCTGCTCAGATGTTTCTGTTGGAATTTGCAAATCATCCTCTGTTTGAGCAAGTACAGTAGAAGCAGGTAGAGAGAAAATCATTAAACAAAGAAATATTCCTAGAAACTTTTTCATAGTATATGTTAGCATATATACATATGATATATCCAGATATTAAACTTGAAGAAGAGCTTTGGAAAAAGGGATACAAGTATGTAGTAGGTCTTGATGAGGCTGGGAGAGGACCTTTAGCTGGCCCTGTTGTTGCAGGTGCTGTCGTTATTCTTAATGAGAATCAAGTACTTAAAGATGTGAGAGACAGTAAAAAGATGAGTGCTAAGAAAAGGGATCTTGCTTTTGATGAAATACAAAAGATATCTACTGCATTTGGAGTAGGAATTGTTAGTGCAAAGGATATAGATAGATTGGGGATACAGAAAGCAGTGCAAAAGGCGATGATGATTGCTGTCGAGGTGGTAGAAAGAATGTTAGGATCAAAGATCAACTATATCATAGCTGATGGTCAGAATATTTTAAGTATTCCAAATTACAAGATGGAAAAGATGAACAAAGGAGATCTTTTGCATTACAGTATATCTGCAGGTTCTGTACTGGCAAAAGTTACAAGAGACAGAATAATGTATGAATATGCAAAGAAGTATCCTGAATACGGTTTTGAGTCTCATGTTGGATATGGTACAAAGATGCATATGATGGCATTGGAGGAATATGGTGCTTGTGATATACATAGAAGGAGTTTTAATCCTGTACCTAAATTTTTAAAACAAAGAGATGAGCGATAGTGAAATGGTTGATATTGTAGATATTGATGGGAATGTGATTGGTAGTAGGGTTCGTGCTGAGTGCCATAGCAACAAGGATTTGATACATCCTGTTGTTCATTTTACTTTGTATGACAAAAGTAACGGTACAGTACTAATGACAAGAAGATCTTCAACAAAAAGGTTTGATGGCAGTAAGAATTGTTTTCTAGGTGAGCATGTTCTTGCTGGTGAGTCTTTTGTTGAGGCTGTTATTCGAGGTATTAAGGAAGAGTTAGGATACGATGCTAAGGATTTTAGAGAGATAGGGGAACATATTTTTAGGTTCGAGAACGAGAGTGAGTTTGCTAAATTCTATATTGCTTACTGGAATGGTGAGGAACTGAAACCAGATAGGGGGGAATCAGAGAAGGAGTGGTGGATGAGTATAAAGGAATTAGAGAAATTTGATGAGAATGTTGGAGGTATAACAAAATTTTGGATAGAGGATATTGATTGGAATTGCCTTGAAAATTAATCGTTGTAAGGTTATAATCTCTGGTCCTGAATTGTGGGGCGCTAGCTCATCCGGTTAGAGCAACTGCCTTTTAAGCAGTAGGTGCTGGGTCCGAGTCCCAGGCGCCTCACCATTTCCACTATTTTTTGTTTTAAACTTTTTCTTTTCTATTTTATCTCTATCTGGTACCTTGCATTGCACGGTACTGTGTGATATATTGTTCTAGATATATGATAAATATACAGTTTAAAAAAGGTGTCCTAAGCATGTTAGTACTATCTCTTTTAAAAAGTAGACCATATTACGGGTACGAACTTGTTCAAAAAATTTCTAAAACAATTGAAATATCAGAAGGAACAATATACCCATTACTTAGAAGACTTAAAAAAGAAAACGTTGTTAATACATACCTAGAAGAATCAGAAGAAGGCGCACCAAGAAAATATTACAAACTAACTAAAGAAGGAGAAACGAAATTAAAAGAATCCTTAAACGAATGGAACCTATTCTATGAAGATGTAAATAATTTGTTAGAAAGCAAAGATGAATAAAAAAGAATTTATGGATAATCTCAAAAGAGAATTAAAAGGGATTAAAAAAGATGAATTAGAAGATATCATAGATGACTACGAAGAGCACTTTGAAGAAGCAAAAAAAAGAGGAGAAACTGAAGAAGAAGTATCAAAAGAACTCGGTACACCAAAAGACATAGCAAAAGAACTTAATGCATATGCTGTATTAGAAAAAGCAGAAAACAATTTTTCATTTGAAAATGCAATGAAAGTTATCGCTGCTTTTTTTAGTCTTGGACTTTTTAACTTACTCTTCATACCTCCATATCTCTTTGTTGTAATGTGTCTTGTTGGTATGGGCTTTCTTTCAATAGGGATAGTATTTGGTGGTGTAGGAGGTTTTGCTCTATTGATATTAGCTGCAATAACAGGGATAGATGCAATATCAATAACAGATAATGTCTCAATGATATTTCTTGGTTCTTTCCTTGCAATTGGAGGTGGAGTACTTTTAGGAATACTGGATTTCTTCGCTATTAGATCTTTCTACAAATTCACAATAAAGTACATAAAGATGAACATTAGCTTAATTAAAGACAAAGATTAATTTTATATAAATATTATTTATTAAAAAATATGATTACTTTAAAAAATACAACAAAAACATTCGAATTGAATGGAACTAGGATAGAGATCCTAAAAGGAGTTGATCTAGAAATAGGAGATGATGAGTTTGTAGCTTTAATGGGACCTTCTGGTTCTGGTAAATCTACATTGTTAGGTATCTTAGCAGGTATCGATACTCCTACTTCAGGTGAGATTATTATGCAAGGTGAGAATCTTTCAAAAATGACAGAAGACCAACTTGCTGTATTTAGAAACAAAAATGTTGGAATTGTATTTCAAGCATATAACTTAATTCCAAGTCTAAGTGCTATTGAGAATGTAAAAGCACCATTGTTTGCAGGAAAAAACAAATATACATCTAAAGAGATTGATGAAAAAGCTAGAAAGATGCTCGCATTGGTTGGTTTAGGAGAAAGAGAAAAACATCGACCAAGTGAAATGTCTGGTGGAGAACAACAAAGAGTTGCTATTGCTAGAGCATTAATAAATGAACCTCACATATTAATAGCAGATGAGCCAACAGGTAATCTTGATAGTAAGACTGGTGAAAAGGTTTTAGACCTTATACAAAAGATAAACAAGGAGATGCAATTAACAATTATTATGGCTACTCACAGTAAGGAGATAGCTAAGCTAGCAGGTAGAACTATAAATATTGCTGACGGGAGGATCGAAGATGAAAAATAAAGCAGAATTCTTTTGGCAAAAAACAAAATCTTCATTAAAACATCTAGGTGTTGTTGCAATTATAATCTCACTATCTGTTATGTTCTCTTCTTTGTGCATTATGTCTTTAATTTCATTGTCCGATGCTCTCGCTATTGGAATGGAAGGTGAACCAAGAGAACAATTAGGAGGAGATGTTAAAGTTATCCTTGATCCAGAATTTTCTGATGAGATGGATGCAAAGTTAAAGCAACTTAGTGAAAAGAATGTTGTAACAAAATATGCATCTTTAGATGCTGCATCTCAGACATATGTATTGTATAAATCTGATACATTTAGCCAAGAATATATTAACTTGGTTGGATATAACGACGAATCATACCCTTTGGACAATGTAATGAGTTTTGTATCTGGTAAAAAAGATATTAAAATCTTAAGCACAGAGAAAGAAGGAGTTGTTTTGTCTGAAATATTAGCTAAGAGTAATAATATAAAAATTGGAGATACAATTACTCTTGTCTCAATAGATCTCTACAAACAGCAAAATTTCAAGGTCGTAGATTTGATATCTGCAGATTATGCAGGAAGTATGTATTCTGTTTTCATTAATAGTGAAAAATTAAAAACACTAGAGAATATTACAAGTAGAATGTACTACATAGATGGTAATCAGGAAGAAATTAAGGCAAGCATTTCAGAAATTGCTGATCCAGATATCAATGTAAGTACTTTTGATGAGTTTGTTAAACATAATACAGAGAGTAATCGATCATTTCTTCTTTTCATTCGAGGTGTAAGTATTTTGGGTTTGTTTATTGGTAGCTTTGGTATTGCTAGTGCAATTAAAGTTATTGTTAACAAGAGAAAAAGAGAAATTGGAATATTAAAAGCTATCGGTTATCTAGAAAGTGACATTATCAAGATGCTTTTGGCAGAAGTTGCTGTTATCTCAGTTGTAGGATCTTTCGTTGGAGTTTTGCTTGGATATGCATTCTTCTATTACTTAGTTAGTATTCTCACATCAGGTGGAAATATTAATTTAATGATTGGAACAAACTTCAATCTAGTTGCTGGAGCTTTAGCATTTGGAGTAAGTATTGTTTCTTCTATACTTTTTGCATATCTCTCTATTAAAGATATGTCTGGCACGAAACCAGTATATGCTCTAAAAGATATGGACTATGTTAAAACAAACAAAGAAAAAAGAATGTCCGTTTACAGATTCTTGTTAATAGGAGTAATCTTCTCTGGAATAAGTGTATTTTTAGCACAATCTGTTCTTTATGGTATTGGTGCTGTTCTTCTTGTTTCCGTTGCAATTCTTCTTTTCTCTTTACTATTCCGTTTCATATTTTTCTTGATTCTAAAGATCCCTGTTAAGACACACAATGAAATTGAATTGTCATGGATAAACCTAAGATTTAGTTATCGCAAGATAATATTTTCAATGGTTGCAATCTTTGCAGGCATGGTAGCAGTTAACTTAATTGGCACTTTGGTATATTCAACAAAGCAGGTATACCAGAATAAATATACGGAAGTAGATGCTGACATTAATTTAGTAACTGATCGTTTAAATCCTAAGGACAACATTATCTTAGATTCTATTAACAGTCTTGATGTTATTGAAGACTCTGTTGTTATGTACAAGACTAAGGTCAAACCAGACAATGATTTTACTCCAAGAGAAATCATTGGTGTTGATATCTCAAAGGTCAGCTATTATTACAAAGTAACTGAAGGTTCTACGGATGGAGTTGTTTTACCTAAAGAGTTAAAAGAGCAATCCATATATAACTTAGGAGATAATTTGAAAGTTGAATATATGGGTACGATTGTCACTTTACCAATAACTGGTTTTTACGAGACCGATTACAATTCAAATATTAGCATGTTGGTATATCCTTCTAGTGCGAATTTTGTATCTGCAGATTTCTTTAAGGAGAATTTCAAAGAAAACTACATAGAAGAAGTTTGGATCTCAACAAAGAAAGAGAATGAAGATATTGTGTTAGAGAAAATATCGAATACTCCAAACCTCATAATTACTAGTTCGAAGAGAATGGAAGATTTAATAAATAGCTCTATAAATATATTGATAAACTTCTCAACAAGTGTTGCATCTCTTGCTTTGCTTGCAGGTATTATACTCATCATCACAATTACTGTTTTAGATGTGGTATCAAGAAGAAGAGATTTCGCAATATACAAAGTAGTAGGGTTTAAGCAGAAGGAAGTATTCTCTATTGTTCTGCTTGAATATGGAATAATGACATTTTTAACAGCTTCATTTGCTACATTGGTAGTGTATCTTTTTACCATATTTATGAATAAATATGGTTATGATCTATTTCAGATAAGTGAGAAGATAACATTTGACTTGAAAGGAAGCCTTATGTGGAATGTTGGTCTGATTGCATTGATTCTAGTTCTTGTTTTTAGTGTTTCTAAGAGAACATTGCAGGTAAAGCCAAGTGAAGTTTTAAGATATGAATAGATAGTGTATACTTTCTAAACTATGAAAGTAAAAGTATCAAAGAAAGTAATTTTGGCAATATCTATACCAGCTATACTACTTTTATGTGTAGCTGGTTACTTCCTTTTTTTCAATAAAGAAAAAACAGGTTTGCTTAAGTCAGACAAAGGCTCTGTTATTGAAATGGTATATCCATCACCAAATACAGAAGTAAGTTGTGAATTCGAAATAGTCGGTAAGGTTCCAAATACATGGTTTAAAGAGGGTAGTTTCTTTGTTGATATTAAAGCTGATGGAAAGGATGTTTTGTCTACAGTTGCTTTTTCAGAGGATGACTGGCTAACTGATGGTTTGAAAACATTCTATGCAACTGTTGTTTGTAAGAATGGTTGTGTAGGTAATGGTGAAATTATTCTTAACAGTAAGGGAGAAGATAAATTTACGATTCCTGTTTCTTTTAGTACATCATGTGCTGCTCAGTTGGAGAAGAGTAATTTAACAGTATTCTATGGAAACTCAAAAAAAGATAATGATTCTCTTAGTTGTGATACCACATATCCACTTAAAAGAAGTATTCCAAAAACTGTTGGTATTGGTAGGGCAGCATTAGAGGTTCTTTTCCTTGATCCAATAGATAGTGAAAAAGAAGAAGGATATTTTTCTTCTTTACCTGATGATATGAAACTGAACTTTTTGAGAGTTTCAGACGGAGTTGCATATGTAGACCTATTTTCTGAATTGATCAATGGTATTACTGATGAGTGTAGTATTACTAGAATTAAATCTCAAATCTCGAATACTTTAAAAGAAATGGTTAATGTGAATGATGTAATTATAAGGGTAAACGGAGAATTACTGTAAGAGATCAAGCTCTCCACCAAGTCTCCAATATGATATCCCTTGTATACCGTATTCTTTTGCTATTTCTCTTCTCAAACCCACACCCTCTTTGTTTTGAAAATACATCTCGCATGTTTTAGTACCATTCACACAAGAGAATTTTGCATATCCTTCTCCGATATCTTCTTTGAAGGAAGAAGTAATGGTTGGAGTATCAATGATATTTTTTACACTAGTATATGTCAAAGCTTCTGTTTTTGTATCTACCCATTCATATCCATACAGATGTACACCAAGATATATTTTTTCTTTTGGAATCTTTTCTACAGCATAATCCAATATCTGCTCTATCCAAGATATTGGTCCAATTGGTCCAGGTTTTGAAGAAGTAGAAAGAGTATAGTCATATGCCATTATTTTCACCCTATCAGCTATTTCACCAATCTCTCCGTAATCTTGTACCAATACTGTCTCTTTGTGATCTGTATATTCAGCATCTTCCCATTGTGCAAAAACAGTAACCGAAAGAATCTTTCCTCTAGATGTTAATTCTGACTTTAATTCTTTCAAGTATTCTAGGTAAATATCTCTGTATTTACTCTCTATTTGTTCAAAGTCTAAATCTATACCATCAAAATCATATTTCTCTATTTCTGCAATCAATGAAGATATATTACTTTTGTATGAAGAAGAGTCTTTAAGCAAATTCGCGATACTAGCATAGTCATATGATCCAACGGTTGGTATTACAGAAATACTATTTGTTTTAGCAGCACTTTGCAGTTCCTTAATACTTGCTTTTGCTACATTTCTACTTTCTAAGGAACCATCTTTGTTAATTGTATACAAAACTGGATTTACTTCATCAAGAATGCTGATGTTTTTTCTTAGGCTTGTTAATCCTGTATCAAAAGCCCAGTTAGGTATCCATCCAGATTCGAGCAATTCAGTATCTTCTTCTTCCACGACAATCTCTTCTTGCTGTTCTTCCTCTGTTTGCTTTTCTTCTGTGACAATTTGTTCTGGAGTATCTGTATTAGACTCAATGGGAGTGTTCTTCTTTTGGGTTAGGAAATATATTGATGTTGTAATCAATGATAGGCCAAGGAATATTCCAAATATGGAAAGCAGTTTTAGTATTTTCATCTCTTAATTATATCTTACTTGTATCAAGTATCAATCTTCCTAAATCTTTTTCTAACGCAAATGCTAAGTTAATGATTGTTTGTTCTCCAAAATGTTTTCCAATGAACTGAATACCAGTAGGCATATTTTCTGAAAGACCAGATGGTATTGTAATACCGGGTAATCCTGCTTCTGAGCTACCTTCTGCTAAGACATCAGCTATTTCCCCAAAGAGAGGATTCTCTGCATCTTTGTCTGTTAGTGCTATTGATGGTGTAGTAGGAGCTACGATTGCATCATATTTAGAGAGTATGTTGTCTAAGTCTTCTTTGATTAACTGTCTAACCTGCTCTGATTTCCTGAAATATTCATCTGCATATCCAGCTGAAAGTGAGAATGTACCTGTCATTACTCTTCGTTTTGCTTCCGGACCAAAACCTTCTCCTCGAGTTGATTCATAGAGTTCTTTTATATTTCCATTTTTACTTCCTTCTAATCCAAATCGCGTACCATCATATCTTGCAAGGTTTGAAGATACTTCACTTCTACAAGTTATTGTATATACAGCTATTCCAAATTTAGGATCCATGACACTAACTTCTTCTACAGTTACTCCTTTTTTCTTTAGTATCTCTATACTGTTCAAGAAGTTTTTTCTCACACCATCTTCAAGCTGTAGCTCTAGAAATTCTTTTGGTAGGGCAACTTTCATATTTTTTACAGAATCAGGATCTAAGTTCTTGTAGTAGTCCGGAGCTATTGATTTTGATGATGTGAAATCGTTTGAATCGTGACCAGCAATTATGGAGAGTAAGTACGCTGCATCTTCTACATTTTTAGCTATTGGTCCTGGACAATCTAATGATGATCCCATTGCAAGTACACCATATCTTGATACTCTTCCATATGTTGGCTTGATACCGACTAACCCACACCATGAAGAAGGTAGTCTAATGGAGCCTGCTGTTTCTGTTCCTAGAGTTCCTGTGCAGAGGTCTGCAGCTAGAGCTGATGCTGAACCACCACTTGATCCTCCTGGAAGTGTTTCTAGATTCCAGGGGTTTCTAGAGGGTCCATAGTATGAGGTAGCTGTACCTGATCCATGGCAGAATTGATCCTGATTTGTTTTACCAAGAAGGATTGCCTCTTCATCTAAAATCTTTTGTATTACAGTTGCATTGTATACTGGCATATATCCATCTAGTACATGAGATGCACATGTTGTAAGTATGTCTTTTGTAGAAAATACATCTTTAACAGCGATTGGAATTCCTGCAAGTTTCTTGTCTTTGTATTTCTCAAAGTTGTTGTCAAATTCTTTTGCTTTGGAAATGGAAAGCTCTTCGTTTACTGTTATGAATGAATTCAATTTTGAATCTAGTTCATCAATTCTTTTTAGGTAGTAGTTAACTATCTCAAGAGCAGAAATTTCTTTTTTGAGAAGTTTTTCTTTTAGTTCAGTTATTGTTAGATTCATGATGTTTGTATTCTATCAAAAACACCAGTAAATGAGAATCGAAATGAGTAAAGTTATTAGGGTTCCAAGCATAGTTTGTGTTAGTGTGTGTTTTCCCAGTATTATTCTAGACCAAGCTATGAATGGAGTGAAGAGAAAAAGGAGTAGTAGATATGGAGAATTGAAGAGGTATATTAGTGTTACAAAGAGAAGTGTTGCATATGTAAGGTGTCCTGATATTTTCCAAAAGATTGTTATGAAGGAAACGATAGTAGAGACTAGGAAAATATTTAGAGATATTGTTGAGAGTGTTGAAATGTTTAGTGTTGATATTGCTAAATATGCAATCCCAAAGAGTATGGAAAGTGTAAAAAAATATGGAGGTCTTTCTTTTCTGTTTGTAAGTTCATAATCTGTTATCCACCCTAATTTTTTGAATATGATGTAGGGAAGTATTGGAATGAGTATGTATGCAAATGTGTATATGAGTTTTTCTTGTAGTGTTGCAGGTGAGTATATTATCGATACTAGTGGTGTTAGTATCATTGTTAGGAAGCCATTTGAGATCTCTGATATTATTCTGGCAATTTTCTTCTTGAGCATTGTTAATTGTAACTCAAAAAGTGAAGAATGACAAAAATATTTATTCAGATTTTACTATATACCCTGGATCTGAGATTCCCTCAGTGAATATATCTTCAGATGTATCCAATGGATATCCTTCATCTAATTCAGAAGCAGATATTAGTATCATATTCAGTCTTGTAACTATCAAGAAAAATATTTT
>Ga0209800_10002627_pt1 | contig 15518 bp, 6 predicted proteins | sample Higcelweek8metaG_FD_187174 | JGI IMG/M metagenome (GOLD analysis project Ga0209800, IMG submission 187174) | Freshwater pond sediment microbial communities from the University of Edinburgh, under environmental carbon perturbations - High... | ecosystem: Environmental > Aquatic > Freshwater >...
CGGCGGCCACCGGTTGCTCTGTCTCGGCATTTCAGAAACCGTTGCGGGAAAGGAATGGGAGTTCGTTTCCGAACTCGAGAATCCCGAGATCCTCAGGCCCGAAGAAACGCGCCTCGTCGCGGATACGAGCCCCCATTACCGCGACAGCCTTCTCTATGTCGAAACCCATTTACGTTCGCGGGTCACGACCGGACCGCAGATCACGCTCGGTCATCGCGCGGCGATGGACGCGATGAACTTTCAGCTTGAGCCAGCTCGCATGGCTCTTGGCCAGACGCGGCCACGCATCCTGATCGCCGATACCGTCGGTCTCGGAAAGACCCTCGAGGCGGGGATCCTCGTCACCGAGCTCATGGCGCGCGGACGCGGCAAGCGCATCCTCGTCGTTACCGTCAAGAGCATGCTCACCCAGTTCCAGAAGGAATTCTGGAACCGCTTCACCATCCCGCTCGTCCGTATGGACAGTCAAGGGCTCGCGCGCGTGCGTACCCGGATACCGCGCAATCATAATCCCTTCGACTACATCGAAAAATCGATCATCTCCGTGGACACGCTCAAGAACGAGGACGAATACCGCGTGTACCTCGAGAAGGCGTTCTGGGACATCATAATCATCGACGAGGCCCATCACGTCAGCTACAAGGGCAACGGCGGGAAAACACTCTCGTACCGGCTCGCGACCCTGCTCGGTTCGCGTTCCGACACCTTGGTTCTTCTCTCGGCGACTCCCCATAACGGCAAGCCCGAAAGTTTCGCGAGCCTCATGAAAATGCTCGATCCGACGAGCATCGCCGATCCGAAAACGTACAACCCCGAGGACATCAAGGGATTGTTTATCCGCCGGTTCCGGAAGGACGTCGCGCACGAGATGCGTCAGGGTCTGCCCGAGCGTCAGGTGATGACCTGGGCCGCAAGGGCGAGCGAATCTGAGGAAGCGGCATACCAAGCGCTTAACGCGCTCCGCTTCAGCGCGCTCGACGGGGGTAAGTCCGCCGAGCAACTTGCGGGCGGTCACATGCTCAAGGCGGTCTCCCTCAAGAAAGCCCTTCTCTCGAGCCCAATGGCCTGCCTCACGCAGATCACCAATATGGTCGAAACCCTCTCGGAGAAACCGGGTCCCGAGGCAGCATCTGACCGTGCCCAGCTTGAAGATCTCGCGGAAAAAGTCGCGCTCATCGGACCGGAAAATTTCAGCAAGTATCAGCATCTGTTGGCGCAGCTCCGCTCCGAATGGAACTGGAACGGCAAGAGCTCCGACGACCGTCTGGTCATTTTCACCGAGCGTATCGAGACGCTCAAATTCCTCGAACGTCAGCTCGCGAGTGACCTCAAGCTTCCGAGAGAGGCCGTGCGTACCATGACGGGCGCGATGGGAGACGTCGAGGCTCAGGCAATCGTCGAGGAGTTTGGCAAGGAGCGGAGCTCCATTCGCCTCCTCATCGCGACGGACGTTGCCTCGGAAGGCCTCAACCTGCACTTCCAGTCCCACCGCCTCGTTCATTTTGACATCCCTTGGTCGCTTATGGTGTTCCAGCAGCGGAACGGGCGCATCGACCGGTACGGACAGACTCGCGAGCCGCTCATCGCCTATCTCTTCTCTCGCTACCATGCCGACGTGATGGGCGGGGACGTCCGGGTACTCGAGATACTCATCGAAAAGGAAAAGGCTGCCTGGAAGAATATCGGCGATCCGGCGACACTAATGGGCCAGTTCGATCCCGAAAAGGAAGAGCTCTATACCGCCGACCTACTCCTCGACGCATCCCGTACCGAGGCGTTCGAAAAGAAGCCGGTCGAGGAATCAGGCTCCGACGATTTTCTCTCACAACTCTTTTCGGTGTGGGGCGGCAATACGGCCAGCGCCACAGGCGCCGCGCCTGCGGATCTTCCGCTCGCCGCCGATCCAGCGACTCGCCAAGCCTCCGACGCCCCATACGGCGCAACAGCAAGCGGACGCTTCCAGCTTTTCGACGACTACGCCTTCCTCCGCGCCGGGCTTGAGTCAGTCAGCAACGGCGAGGTAAGCCGGCTTGAACTGACGGAAAATCCCGCTCAAAAAGCGCTCAGCTTCGAGCTGGACGAAGACCTTGAAAGCTGGCTCCGCGAACAGCTTCCCCGCGAACTCAGGCCGGATAACTCCCGGCTCGAGCTTGTCGGAGACCCCGCTGTGATGATCCGTAAAATCCGTATGAGCCAAGCGGAGGAAAAAGCCTGGCCCGAGGCCGATTACCTCTGGTCAAACCACCCGGTATTCACCTGGCTTACCGATCGAATCAAGGCGAAACAAGGGAGACAACAGGCTCCCGTGCTCTTCGTCAACGACCCTGATACCGACATCGCCTACCTCATCTCGTCCACATACCCGAATCGCCGGGGCCGGCCCGTATATCAGCGGCTCTGGACCGCTTGCAAAACGGGGCAAGGCTGGAAGCTCCTTGACGGGGAATCCTGGCTTGCCGCCCGCGGCTTTACCGCCGATCCTCCCGTCAATGACGGCCTCGAACGAGACCTTTCCGCGTGTATCCGTTCCCTTCCCACCGCCGTCAACCTCGTCGCGGAAAAGGGCTCCCCTGATTTTATCGCCTTCCGCTCGAGGCAGAAGGGCGACATGGATCGCCGCCTCGCCGAGATGCATCTCGTTCGTGATCGCCGGAACGCGCAACTCGACCTTTCCTTTGCGGAGAGCAACGCGCCTGAACAGATCAAGCAAGCCCGCCTCCGCGAGGAACGAGAGAAAATCGATTCTACCTTCCGCGACTGGATGACCTGGGTAGAGGAAAGCATGACCGTCGAGGACAAGCCCTATCTCCAAGTGCTCGCCGTATTCGCGAAAAAGGAACGGTAACAAAAATGGCGCTCGACCTTACCGGCATTAACAACGAAAACGAGTTTTTCTCCCAGCACTACATGGATACCCTCCTTGAGCGTGACCTCGATTCCGCCGCCGAGCTTCCCCTTTCCTGGGACAAAGTGCGCTCTTCCTGGACGCGCGGCGTTAAGGAATGGACCGACGATGCGTGCCTCGCCAAATCTCTCGCCGCCTGCACGCCGATCTTCGAAAATCTCGGGTACTCCCTCAAGAGCGAAGTCCGTGTTATCGGCGACCTCGAAATCACCGTCTGGGCCTCTCTTCCGGGCCTCCTTATCATCCCGACCGTCCCGGGCTCAAGCCCTTCCGTCGACGATGAACTTCGCGACCCGCTTGTCCAGGTAATCCCGGGCACTGACGAAATTACGAGCGAGTGTGGCGTGGCCGAAACCGGGGTAGCACGAACCAGCGCAGGGCGTGAGCGCGCCGAGGATACCGTGAGCGACATCGTCTTCGCGCCTGCGGACGCGCCCCGCTGGGTGATCCTTACGAACGTGTACCAGACCGTTCTCATCGAGCGAGGGAAGTGGGCGCACAAGCGCGTCCTCCGCTTCAATTGGGAAGACATCCTCGGTCGACGCGCGCCGACCACCCTCCGGCTCGTCGCTGGTCTCCTTCATAAAGAAAGCCTCGTCCCTGCCTCGGGCCAGCCGATTCTCGACAAGCTAGACGAGAACTCCCACAAGCACGCGTACGGCGTGAGCGAGGACCTCAAGTACGCCCTCCGCGAGTCCATCGAGCTCCTCGGAAACGAGGCGATCTGGTACCTCAAGAACGTCAAGCGGGAAAAAGTTTTCGGCCCTGTGAGTGAAGGCGGCCTCGACGAAGGTCAGCTTTCTCTCCAGTGCCTCCGCGTCATGTACCGCATACTATTCGTATTCTACCTCGAGGCGCGCCCCGAGCTCGGGTACATCCCCGAAAGCGGCGTGTACCAGAAGGGCTATGGCCTTGAAGTCCTTCGCGACCTCGAGCTTCGCCGCCTTTCGGGCGAGGAAGCAAAAAATGGTTACTTCTTCCACGAAAGCATCACGCGCCTCTTCGCCCTCATCGATTCGGGCTATCCCGATGCCGCCGAGGCCCCGACCTTCGCGCACGCGGAACCATACGCCGAATCCGCAGCGGACAGGGCCTCCGTCGAGGACGGCCTTCGCATCGCCCCCCTCAAGAGCCATCTCTTCGACCCGTCGCGCACGGCGATTTTCAATCGAGTCAAGATCCGCAATTCCGTCTGGCAGCAGATTATCCGCCTCATGTCCCTCTCCAAACCCAAGAACCGCCGCCAGCGGGGCCGCATCAGTTACGCCCAGCTCGGCATCAACCAGCTCGGCGCGGTCTACGAAGCCCTCCTTTCCTTCCAGGGCTTCTTCGCCTCGGAAGATCTCATCGAGGTCCGAAAGGCCCTCGGGGGCACGGCGGCAAATGCCGCTTCGGCGAACGCCGCTGCCGACGATGACGATGGAGACGGCGACTCTTCCGAAAGCGACGCGTCGGTCTCTTCCGACTTCCAGACGAACGACGACCCCCTCACGAGTGCCTTCTTCGTACCCGCGAGCGAGCAAACGCGCTATCATTCTTCCGAGATTGTCGTCGAGGACGGACGCCCGAAATGCTATCCCAAGGGCACCTTCATCTATCGGCTCGCCGGGCGCGACCGCGAAAAATCCGCCTCCTACTACACGCCGGAGGTTCTCACGCGCACGCTCGTCAAATACGCGCTCAAGGAACTTCTCGCAGATAAAACCGCCGACGATATCCTCCGTCTCAAGGTGTGCGAGCCCGCGATGGGAAGCGCGGCCTTCCTCAACGAGGCGGTAAACCAACTTGCGGAGGCCTATCTCCGCAAGAAGCAGGAAGAAAGCGGTCTCCGTCTCCCGCAAGCCGAGTGGCCCGCGGAAAAACAGCGGGTCAAGATGTTCCTCGCGGACAATAACGTCTTCGGCATCGATCTCAATCCGGTGGCGGTAGAGCTCGCGGAGGTGTCGCTCTGGCTCGGCAATATCTATTCGGGCGCCTTCGTTCCCTGGTTCGGTCTTCAGCTCCATGCGGGCAACAGTCTCATCGGCGCGCGCCGCGAAGCCGGTCCCGCAGGCGGTCCCTATCATCGTATCGGGTTTAATACTATGAGGGAGGAAGTCTCCCCCCTGGCGGAAGGCCAAGGTCCTTCCGCACCCCCCTCTCTCGGTAAGGGCGAGGTTTTTCACTTCCTGACGGCTGACCCCGCGATGGCGGATTACTCCGACAAGGCGGTCAAGGCGCTTGAGCCGGACGCGATCAAGCAGCTCTCCGCCTGGCGGAAGAAGATCAACGCTCCGCTTTCCGACGACGAGGTTGCTCGTCTCGTCTCGCTTTCCACGCAGATCGAGACGCTCTGGGAGGATCACGTTTCTCTTATCCGCAAGGTGCGCGAGAAGTCGACGGACTCTCTTTCGGTATGGCCCGCGCCGCACGCGCAGTCGGTGATCCGCTCGACGGCAGAGAAGGACCGCATTCTGGAGCGTGAGCTTCTTTCGGAATCGATGAAGAACTCCTCTCCCTATCGCCGGCTCAAACTGGTACTCGACTTCTGGTGCGCGCTCTGGTTCTGGCCTATCACGAAAGCGTCGCTTGCGCCCGACCGTGAGGAGTGGTGGTCGCTCATCGAGCTCGTGGTCTTTGGCGGGGTGTGGGATGTAAACGCAAGCCGTCAGCAAAAGGATTTGTTCGCGGAGTCGATGGACTCTTCCGATATCGCGCGTCTGAAGGATCACGCGGGTTTCGTGGACGTGGATCGTCTGATCGCGGAGAACCCGTGTCTCAAGGTGGTGAGCGATCTTTCAAGGCGGTACCGTTTCTTCCACTGGGAGCTCGAGTTCGCCGATATCTTCGCCGATCACGGCGGCTTCGATCTTATTCTCGGGAATCCCCCCTGGCTCAAGGTTGAATGGAACGAGTCGGGGCTGCTTTCCGAATACGATCCGATGGTCGCGGTGCGAAAGCTCTCCGCGAAAGAAACGATGGACGCCCGCGAGGATATCTTCACCCGTTACCCGGAATCCCGCCCGGCGTATTTGAGCGAGTATGAAGGGCAGGATGGCACGGCGAGGTTTCTTACAGCAAAGTCGAATTATCCTTTACTCGCCGGAGCGCCTAATCTTTTCAAATGCTTCTTGCCGCAGGCATGGTCATACGGGAAGGGCGTGTCAGCGTTCCTGCATCCGGAAGGCGTGTATGACGACCCGAAAGGCGGCGACCTCCGGAGTGCGATGTACCACCGGTTAAGGTATCACTTTCAGTTTCAGAATGGTTTGATGTTGTTTCCGATTGCGCATCGTCATAAATATAGTATCAATGTTTATGGACAAGTTCTTTCTGCGCCTTTTTTTCGAAATATTTCAACACTTTTCTCGCCATCAACTATTGATCTCTGTTTTTCGCATGATGGTGTTGGTCAAGTACCAGGAATTAAATCAGATGCTAATCAATGGGATATATCAGGTCACCGTGATCGTCTGATACCGGTCGATGCCCATGCCCTAGAAATATTTGCTAAAGCTTTCGACGAAACAGGTACCCCATTCGATCAAGCCCGTTTACCATCACTTCACTCCTTAAATCTCATGGCCGTTCTGGATTATATACAGAGCTGGCCTAAGAAAATTGAAAATATTGAAGGACAAGTATTCTCTCTTGAAATGTGGAATGAAACCGGTGCACAAAAAAATGGCACAATCAAGAGGGAAACCCGTTTCCCCAAGGATGCGGGAGATTGGATCCTTTCAGGGCCACATATTAATAGTGGGTTACCCTTCTCTAAAACACCACGTCATGTATGTACTGAAAAAGCACATTACGATTGTATAGATCTCAGTAATATCTCTGATTCCTTCTTGCCACGTACGAATTATGTCTTAGCTTGTGACATTGATGAATATCATAGGCGTATTCCAGAAGTCCCTTGGGCTCTAGGAAAAAAGGTTACAGAGTTTTATCGTCTGGTTAATCGGAAAATGATCAGTATCGGTGCTGAACGAGCGCTTTATTCAGCAATAATTCCAAAAAATTGTAGTCATATTGATGGTTGTTTTTCCTTAGCCTTCAGCAAAGGAATTCAAACTGTTTTAGCAACAGCAAGTTTCATTTCAATAATTAGTGATTTTTATATTAAGACAACAGGGAAGAATAACTTTAGACGAGATATCGCAGATAAATTACCAATTTTTGAAAATAAGGGTTTAATACCTCGCACCCTCTCCCTCAACTGTCTCACCACGCACTACGCGGAGTTATGGGCGGAGTGTTGGGACGCGGAGTTTACTCGGGAGCGGTGGGCTAAGGATGACCCGCGGCTTTCCAACGAGTTCTTCACGAATCTCACGCCCGAGTGGCAGCGGAACTGCGCGCTCCGGACGGCGTATGCGCGGCGCGAGGCGCTCGTTGAGCTCGACGTGCTCGTCGCGCAGGAGCTTGGGCTCACGCTTGACCAGATCCTCGACATCTACCGCATCCAGTTCCCCGTCATGCGCCAATACGAGGCCGACACCTGGTACGACGCGCGTGGCCGCATCGTCTTTACCGTCAGCAAAGGCCTCGTCGGTGTCGGCCTTCCCCGCAAGGGCAACCCCAAAAAAGGCATTGTCGGCTGGGAAGACGTCAGCGACCTCAAAAACGGCACCGTCTCCCAAACCATCACCGACGACACCCAGCCTGGCGGCCCCGTCGAGGGCACCATCACCTACCACGCCCCATTCGACCGCTGCTCAAGGGAAGAAGATTACAGAATAGTTTGGAAGGAATTTGAAAGGAGAAAATCATGAACATCATAAAATTGTCAATGAGCAACCAGTACTTTACGGATGCCCAACTCAAGGAACTACGAGACCGTAAAATGGTATCCATCCATCCAGAAACTTCAGGAAAAGGGATCAGCAATACCTCTCAAGGCGAACATTTCCTTCAGGCTGCGCGGGGTGATTTGGTGTATGTGTGCGTATCGAACTACCGTATAGAGTACATAGGCATCTTTACGGATGACATGCCGTTGAATACTCTGATTTCCGGCCACGAAGGATGGGTTGAAAGAAGCATTGAAATTTTACTTGAGCCAAAAAATCCCTCAGGTTATGACACAACGCTCGATAAATGGTGGGCTCCGCGAAATAATTCCACATGCATCCCAGTACCAACTTCAGAACTTAGAATATTCGAGAGTAAAATACTTTCGCCTGTATTCTCGATTAACCTTCAAAACCTTGAAGATTTACGAAAAAAGTACCTTGATTCATTTTCCTTTGATTCTATTCGAGAATTAGCTGGCGATTTGTATAAAATGAGCATCGATCAGTCAGCTCTTTACTCATCAATCAGTACCTTGGATGATCTGACGATAAGAAAATTGCATTACCGTTATGAATCAAAATCAGAAGGTCCAGTAAACACGCTGAGAAAGCAAGTTCTGGATATGTTGTTAAACGGTCAAAAAAATATTGATACCAATACGGTTGTAGCCCTGAAAAAAAGCATAGGCGAGAATTATCAAACCGATGCATATAAAAGCTGGAAAAATGATTTCAATCTCTTGTTTCCTCTGGTATACGACCAGCATCGACAAAGGATAAAAGATAAACTAAATGCACTCGCTGATATGATACTGGTAAAACTTGATATTAAATCAGTGGTCGATAAAACGATTTTTGATTTCTATGGGCCGCGAAATCAAGGGTCAACTGGGGCATGGATCGCTTTATACAATAAGCGGCATAAATCGCAAAAACACGCAAAACAATTGTTTGTCCGCTTTTATGATAACGGTCAGTTTGAATTTGGGCTCTATAATGAACTCTTGAAAGACAGAACAAAATTGGTTCAAGCAACAGAAGTAAATTTGGAGTCAGTGTTTACCGTTTTGCAGGATTATGTATCAGAAATCGAATCAGATAAAGAGGACCCTATGCAGGAAAAAATCAATGAATGCATCGAATTACTTGAAGGTTCAGGAAATCTTGTATTAACCGGAGCACCGGGCACCGGAAAGACCTTCCTTGCAAGGAAAATCGCGCAAGCAATCACATCAGATGAAGATAGAATAAAATTCATACAATTCCATCCTTCGTACGACTATACGGATTTTGTCGAAGGAATTAAGCCCAAGGGATTAACAGGCGGTATCGTCAATTTACAGCTCACTGATGGTATATTTATGGCCTTCTGTAAGAAAGCAATGGAGAAGCGTGACCAAAAGTTTGTTTTTATTATTGACGAAATAAATCGTTCGGATCTATCGAGAGTTTTTGGCGAAGTTTTTTCTGCGCTCGAAATTGATTATCGAGATCATGACATAACGACCCAATATTCCTATTTGCGGCCTAAAGAAGATCAAATTTTCACAATTCCAGAGAATGTTTTTATTATTGGTACGATGAATGATATCGATCGAAGTGTCGAAAGTATGGATTTCGCACTGAGGCGGCGTTTTGTATGGAAAGAGATTACGGCCGCGGATTCTGAAGTTATTATCGATAACGCAGAGCTTGATCAAGACAAAATCGATACGGCAAAAAAACGTATGAGAAATTTGAATGCGGTGATTTCCGCCCAAATGGGCAGTAACGCGTATCAGATTGGTGGCGCCTATTTCAAGAAACTTGAAATGTACCAAGGAGATCAGAATTGTTTTGATATATTGTGGCGAAACCATCTCAAGATCGTTCTCTCCGAGTATGTCCGCGGAATGCCACATGGTCCGGATATACTTGTAAATATGGAAAAGGCATATAACGTCATTAATTGATGAACAACCGAACGTTGATGACACTCGATCTTGTCGACAATCACTATGGCGATACGTATAGGGCTACAATACTGCAGCCCTACACGGAGGAGCAGCTGGCTCTTCTTCGCCAATACTCGGAATGTACACTTGAAGAACTCAAAAAACGAGACGTGCAGGTGCTGTCCAATGAAACGCCCGGCGCGCTCCGTGACGGCGTTGCTCAAGACGATTGGGTGTATCGCGTACAGGAACGGAGTGATACAGCGTATATCGAAACCGGGAACTGTATGGGAGTGCTCCGCTTGCATGACCGGAAAACTGGTGCGGACGTAATCCTCAAGATACGGTCTCGCTTCGATACTGACGCCAAGCAGTACTTCCTCGTATACCTTCTTTCAAAGTGTTTCGGTGGCGAATTCCTCAAGGATATGGAGATCCCTACAGATGGCCACGATATGTGGGATCTCCTCGTCGCGCTCCTTTTTCGTAAACAACTACAGGATGCGTGCAAAGTAGGCCTCTATCGGGAATATCGCGAAAACCGACATAACGATCTTCGCTATCGAGGGAAGTTTGACCTTGATACACATCTGAAGCGGAACAATCCCTTTATCGGAAACATCGCCTATACGACGCGCGACATCAGCTTCGACAATCCCTTGAATCACCTTGTACGGCATGCAATTGAAAAGCTGAGGAGAAAGTGGCCATGGCTCATGAAAGATGGCTTCGAGTTCACGAATCTCGTGCATCTTTTCGAACAAAGCACCCCGACCTGGCAGTCAAGAGATGTGTGGCAATGCGTACATAACCGACAGAATCGTGTTTCCGTGAAGCATCCGTATTACGCGCCGCACTACGAACCGCTCCGACAACTTGCGCTTGCGCTCCTTCACGAAGAAGGCATGAATCCTTACGATGCGAGTGCCAATGAAATAGAAGGTTTTATCTTCGACGGAGCATGGCTTTGGGAAGAATATCTCAACACGATCTTTGGACCATTGGGTTTTAATCATCCTCGAAACAAGGACAAGGCAGGCGCTCTTTCGTATTTCGAAAATGGTACCGGAGCAATATACCCTGATTTCTGGAAAGATGGTATGGTCATCGACGCGAAGTACAAACAACTTCAATTGGGAATCGATTCTGACGATTATGCGCAGATAATTTCATATATGCATGTGCTGAGCGCTCCTCAAGGTTTTTTTGTTTATCCCATATCTGAAAGAAAAGTCAAAAAAGGTGATTTGTTGATCACCAGTAATACATTGCAAGGCCAAGGTGGTATTGTTTCAACCATTAGCTTAATGATTCCTGCCGATTACTCATGCTATAGCGAATTCTCCGTCCTAATGGATGAGCAGGAAAAGAAGTTAAAAAGCACTCTTCCCGCTCCTAAAACAAGTTCCATATAACTTTCTATTGTCATTTTTGTATGAAATATTCCCAATTTGGGAATTAAAAGTTGACGTTTAATATTGGGAATGCTATAATCCAGTATGAGAGTAATCGCCAGAAAAACCCTCTGTGACTATTGGACGCGCGAACCGGAAACGGAAGAGACTCTCAAGGCGTGGTTCACCGAAGCTCAGTCCGCTAATTGGACCGGGCCGGCGGATATCAAAGAAATGTTTCGAAGCGCCAGCATCCTGAAGGATAGCCGGGTGGTATTCAATATTTGCGGTAACAAATACCGGTTGGTTGTGTGGATTAATTATCCGTTCAAAACGGTCTACATCCGTTTTATCGGAACACACAAAGAATACGACGCCATTGACGCAGGGACCATATAATGAACCTCAAACTGATCAAAACCGAAACAGATTACGCCGCCGCACTGGCCCGAATCGACGAGCTGTTTACTGCCGTCCCGGGTACTCCGGAAGGCGACGAGCTCGAAGTGTGGCTTACCCTTGTTGAACTGTATGAACAAAAAGAATTTCCGATCGACTTGCCCGATCCCATCGCCGCGATCCGTTTCAGAATGGAACAACAGGGCTTGAAGGCGAAAGACCTGATTCCCTATATCGGGAGCGGGCCAAAAGTCTCCGAAGTCCTGTCCGGCAAACGCGCATTGAGCATCAGCATGATCCGTAAGCTGATCGAGGGACTTCATATTCCCGCAGAGGTACTGCTTCGGGAACCGAAAGCTCACTTACCGTCGGAAGACGTACTGATGCAATGTCGTATGTTTCCTTTTACCGAAATGTACAAACGAGGATGGTTTGAGGGCTTTACCGGTTCATTGAGCGATGCAAAGGGACAGAGGGAAGAGCTTCTAACCCGTTTCTTTGGCGCGTGGACCACATCCGCGAGAATACCCGCGTTGAACCGTCAACGGATCAAACAGGGAGAAGCGCAGGATGAACCTGCACTGGCCGCATGGCGGTTACGGGTCATGAACCTTGCCTCGAAAGAAACGCTTCCGGCCTGGAAAAAAGGTACGTTGACTCCCGCATTTCTGAATGAAGTTGCCCATTTGAGTTATCTTGAGTCCGGACCGCTCCTCGCACGGGAGTTTCTTGCTAAAAATGGGCTCCATCTCGTGTTCGAAGAACATATGCCCGGAACTCGTCTGGATGGCGCCGCCATGCTCTTGCCCGACGGATCTCCCGTTGTCGCGCTGACCCTTCGCTACGATCGTCTGGATTACTTCTGGTTTACCCTGTTCCACGAGCTCGCCCATATCACGCTTCATCTTGAAAAGGACGGTTATGAAGTCTTTCTGGACGAACTGGCCGAAGCAGGCAAAGACGAACTTGAACGCGAGGCGGATGCATTCGCGTCAGGAATGCTTATTCCGGATGAGGAATGGTCAAGCGCCGGATTGAGCCGTGATTCCTCCCCAAGCGCAATCGTCCAATTTGCCGAACGGCTGCGCATTAGCCCGTCGATACCCGCTGGCCGTATCCGGTTCGAAACTCGCGATTACAGAATCTTTACGAATCTTGTAGGTAGCGGAAAAGTACGGAACCTGTTTAGCAGAAGGTGAGATTTTGGCATAAACCCGAATAACCATCTTGCTAATACATACATTACTAATGTATACTTTAGCAAGAGGTGCCTATGTTTGTCGGACGGGATCGGGAACTTGCTGAATTGCAGTCACTGTATGATTCAAAGGGCTTCCAGTGCGTCGTTTTGTGGGGAAGACGCCGGGTCGGAAAAACCACGCTTATTACGGAATTCTGCAAAGACAGGGAATGCGTCTACTTTACCGCCCTCGAAACGAGCGAGCGGGAGAACCTTGAGAGCTTGAGCCGCGCGATACTCTCGGATTCAAATGGAACCGCTTCGCCTGTCTTTCCAGATTATCAAAGCGCCTTCGAATATCTCGCCGAAAAGGCGAAAAAAAAGCGCATCATTGTTGCGCTGGATGAATACCCATATCTTGCGAAAAGTTGGCCCGGTATTTCATCGCTTCTACAGACCCTGATAGACCAAAAGCTCAAAAAGACCGAGCTTTTTTTGATCCTGTGCGGATCTTCAATGTCGTTTATGGAAAACCAGGTGTTGGGTTACCAGAGCCCCCTGTATGGAAGGCGAACGGCTCAATTCAAAATAGAGCCCATGGACTTTCATGAAACCGTGCGCTTTTTCCCGAAGTATAATCCGCGGGACATCGCGGTCGTGTACGGGATTACGGGCGGAGTTCCCCTGTATCTGGAACAGTTCGATGATCGCGTAAGCCTCGCGAAAAACATCACCCGCGCTTTTTATTCACCATCGGCGTACCTTTTCGAGGAACCGTTGAACCTCCTCAAGCAGGAAGTCCGGGATCCCGCGTACTACAACGCGATCGTCAAGACCGTCGCCGACGGCGCGACCAGGCTAGGAGAGATAGCGACCAAGGTCGGCCTTGAAACGAGCGCCTGTACCGTGTATCTCAAGAATCTCATCGACTTGGGTATCCTGAAAAAGGAATTCCCCGTCGGTGAGCGCTCCCCGAGAAAGGGTATCTATGCCATTGAAGACCATCTGTTCAGATTCTGGTACCTTTTTGTGTCTCCGTATATTTCGATGATACAACGGGGAATGGCAGATGCCGTTTGGACTCGCGTCGAGCCGAATATCCCGCGGTACATGGGACCGGTTTTCGAGGATATTTGCAGGGAATACTTGTGGCGCCTCAACGCGGCGGGCGCACTGTCCGAAGGCGTCACCGAGATCGGCCGATGGTGGGGAACGGACGAACACGCGAAAAGCGAGAGTGAGATCGATATAGTCGGTCTGAATGGCACCGCCGCCGTGCTTTTCGGCGAATGCAAATGGACGGAAAAAGACATGGACAAGGATGTGCTTGAATTACTCGTCGAGCGCTCCAAGCGGTTTTCCTCGGCAGCGTGTCGCTATTTCCTCTTTGCAAAAAAAGGTTTTACCGCTCGTTGCCGCGCACAGGCTGAGGCACGTGGCGATACCGTGCTGGTAACCCTGGAAGAGATACTGCCCGGACGAGCTTGAGAATGCGCCAATTCGGGTGTATTCTGTTTTAAGAATCGAGAATTGGAGATTTTTAAAAATGATCCCTTCCATTTTGGCACGGCAGCTTCACCAGGGCGTACGCGACTATATCGAAGCGACCTTTCCGGTCGCAAGTCCTTATTTCCGGGACATGATCAAGAACTTCCTCGACAAGCCGGGAAACGTCTATAAAGGCCCCTATTACCAGCTCGGTCTTCCTTTCTCGGCATCTCCGGAAAAAGGCCTCCCGTTCAACTCGGTCGTCGATCCAGAGTTCAGACCCTATGAACATCAGAGGAAGGCCTGGGCCCGACTTTCCGGCGAATCGCCTTTGAGCACGATCGTCGCGACCGGAACCGGTTCGGGCAAGACAGAATGCTTTCTCTTCCCGATACTCGACTGGTGCTCCCGTCATCAGGGGAAGGGCATCAAGGCTATTCTCATCTATCCGATGAACGCCCTCGCGGATGACCAGTCGCGGCGCATCGCGAAACTCATTGCGAGACATCCCGCGCTCTCGGGTATCAGGGCGGCGGTCTATACCGGGGACTCAAGCGCGACGAGCGTTAAGGTGATGTCCGACACGGAACTTATCACCGACCGCGACACGATCAGGGAATACCCGCCCGATATCCTCCTCACGAACTACAAGATGCTCGATCTTCTCCTCTTGCGCGCGCGTGACCGTGGATTGTGGGATGAAAAGGCACTCCGGTTTCTCGTGGTAGACGAGCTTCATAGCTTTGACGGCGCCCAAGGGACCGATCTTGCCTGTCTGATACGGCGGCTTCGTGAACGCGTCGGCCGGAGCGAACGGGAAAGCCTTGCCTGCGTCGGAACCTCCGCGACGCTCGGCGACGGAAGCGGGACCGCGGATTTGCTTGATTTCGCCGCTAAGATTTTTCTCGCTGATTTTGATGCAAACTCAGTAATTACGGAAACCCGACAGAGCGATTCGGAGTTCTTTTCCGGGTCCTTCGTCAACCGCATCGGGCTTCCTTCAGCGGATCAGCTTCCATTGCTCGAACCCTTTTCGCTCGAGACAGAAGGAGACGCCGCGCACGCGCGGGATCGGTATCTCGAGACACAGATGCGCCTGTGGTTTCCTGACATCGCGTGGACCGGCACGGAGGAGGATCGCATAACGCTCGGCGCGGAGCTCAAGAACCACGGCGTTTTCCAGAATCTTGTCCGCTTTATGGACGGAAAGGCGCGTTCGGTCGATGATCTTATTCAACACTTCCGCAAGACATATGCCGCCGCACGTTCCCTTTCCGACAATGAAATCTCGCTCATCATCGACAGCGTCTTCTCTCTCGTCAGCCATGCTCGGGTGAAAGACGGCACTCGAATCGTCCCGTTTCTGACCGTCCGCACGCAGCTGTGGCTCCGGGAGCTCAGACGTCTCGTGTCGGGTATCGAGCCGACCCTTCGCTTGGC
>Ga0209800_10002630_pt1 | contig 15504 bp, 10 predicted proteins | sample Higcelweek8metaG_FD_187174 | JGI IMG/M metagenome (GOLD analysis project Ga0209800, IMG submission 187174) | Freshwater pond sediment microbial communities from the University of Edinburgh, under environmental carbon perturbations - High... | ecosystem: Environmental > Aquatic > Freshwater >...
AACGTTCTCCGGGGAGAGATGTCACTGGTGGGTCCCAGGCCTGAGCGCAGTCACTACATCGAACAGATAATCGACAAGGCGCCACAGTTTAACGGGATCTTATCTGTCAAGCCCGGCATCACCTGCTGGGGGCAGGTAAAGCTCGGCTATGCATCTGATGTTGACAAGATGCTGGAGAGACTTGAATACGACTTACTTTACCTCGAGAATGTCTCTCTATACCTTGATATGAAAATTCTTTACTATACTCTCGGAACCATCCTGAGAGGCAAAGGTCTCTAGTCTAATAAAATATAGTCACTATCCACGATCCGGGTTGATTGATAGTCATCCGGAGCTCACAGGTAAGCAGTGTGGTCATAAAAGAGCTGGGTGCGTTGAAGTACACCTTGCCACTAAAAGGAAAGGTAACCTGTTCATACCCGGTAAAAGCAGTACTCAGGTTCTCTGAACCTGAACTTCCCTGCAGCAGAAGGTTTGACAGGTTGTTAAGTTCACTCCCGTTGCGTGAAAACTTGTACTTCACATATGGTCTGTCACCTACCCGCGTAAAGGAGACCCTCCCGATGCTGTTACGGTATTCAATTATATATGGTTGCAGGGGTTTGTCTCCTAAAAACTTATCATCTTTCCATTCACCTGCTATGAGTGAATCCCTGCCATTGGATTTAAATGAATATTCACCGGTCCCCTCCCTCAGTCCTTTCTTCCAGCCACCCTTATATATTTCTCCGGTTTGCCAGATATAAGTACCCTGACCATCGGGCATCCCCTTCCTGAAGTTTCCTTTATACTGATCAATTCCAAAAGCTTCTCCTTCTCCTTCAGCAAGACCCTGTTTGCACTCTCCGGTATATGAGTCGGCAATGCGTGGTAACAGTACCTTACAGGGTGTTTGCCCTCTAAGAACCGGAGCGGACAGGATCACTGCCGCAAGAATCGTCGTTGTTATTACTGCCATTTTTCTCATATCGCTGACATTTTTAATGGGTTATCTTATTAATGTGGTCATAGAATTAAACAGGTCTTAATTAAAAATTATATGATCACAAAAATCGAACCACATAAAGTTACAAGAATAATATTAAAAAAGGAAGAGGCTGTTTCCTTTTGAGACAGCCTCTTCTATTCTGTAAAGAATAATCAAATTAAAACCTATTTACCCGGAAGGTCTTTTTCAGTCGGGATAGGATTCTTTCTTGTATGCCACCACATCTGGCTGGTAATGCCACTTGTACTGAACAAGCCTTCATTTGCCTGCTCAATATTCTGGGCAGTTCTTGAAGCGTGAAGATTGTCTGTATTATAAGTTTCTTCAGTGGTTGCATAAGGCAGTCTGATAGGAAGACCCAGGTTATTATAGTTTGTTGCCTGAAGTTCGTATTCAAATATTCTTTCAGGAAAACCAGTCCTTCTGATCTCGTGGTATGCCTGGACACCCTGTCCGAACATTGCAGCCCATCTCTGTTCACAAATCTTCTGGAATTTCTGGGCAGTTGTTCCACCCCATGCTACCAGCGGATGAGCAAGATAAGTTGCATAGTTCACCGGATATGCAGTTGAACTTGTGGTAATTGTAAGTTTACCCCAAGTAGGATAAACACTGGTTCCATCAGTAAGGCCCCATCTTCCCATTGATGCAGCAATAGCTGCCTCATATGCTCCCTGTGCGCCAACATCGTTACCAACCCTCAGGTAATGTTCAGCTTTAATGAAGAGTACTTCATCGAGGCAAAGCATGTACCCGGGTGCCTTTTCAGTGTAGGCAATCTTTGTTCCCAAAATTGAGATAGAGGGGAAGTCAGCTGACAACCCTGAACTACCGTTCTGGAATCCGTTATAGTCAAGCGGTGGTGTAGCTACTGAGTTTGGTGTAGGCTGTGCGTAAACATGTATTCTTGGGTCTACACGTGACTCCAACCAGTCGACCATGGTTTCTGAAACACCCTGGTCAGTCCTTGCATACAGAGTACTATAAATAGGATTCCTGTATGGAAGACCCGGGTATTTGAGAGCAGCATTATGGGCATTCGAGGTGAAAACCGGATATGCTGTCGGGTTTGACAGAATCGCGGCAATCTGTGCATCGGCGGTTGCAAGAGCTGCTGCTCCTGCAGTTGTAGTAACATCTGCCTGAGTTCCGGCCATATCATAAGTGAATGACCATGGAGTGCCAGCAGCACGGTTTAGTATCCTTAACTTCAGAGAATTTGCAAACATTCTCCAGAGAGTCGGGTCACCACCATACAGGATGTCACCGGAACCGAAGTTCAGGGTAGTCCCCGTTAGGAGTACGTTAGCCTCTTCAAGCTCAACAAGCAAAGCAGCATATACATCACCCTGATCGTCATAAACCGGTTTGGTAACACCGTCAGCGCTGAAGCCCTGAAGAGCCTCACTGTAAGGGATATCACCAAATATATCAGTCAGATGCATGAAAGCCCATGCTCTCATAATCTTTGCAGCAGCAAGAAGGCGGTCATCTCCACTCTCTGTCGCTTTTGAGATTACGATTGTCAGGTTTTTCAACTCATTCGTATAAGGTCCGTTGAAATCACCGGACATGTCACGGGGCAAATATCTATCTTCATCAATATACTGAACTTTTGTCCACTGTTGTGACCAGGGACCAAGGTATGTATGCTGAATCCAGCCGCCAAACTGACGGTCTACAGCGTTAAAAACTGCATTTGTAAAGATATTTATTGCAGGTACGTCCACCGGGTTGTTCGGGTCCATGTTCATCTCCTCATAATCTTTTGTGCAAGAGGAGAGCAAACCTACTGCCAGGAACAATCCCAGTATAAGTTTTTGTGCCTTTATTAAGTATTTCATATTCTCAAATACATTTTAGTTAGAAATCAAGCTTGATATTGAAGCCATATGATCTGGTTGAAGGTATTGCATTAGTTTCAACACCTACAATGTTACCAGAACCCATACCAGTTTCAGGATCAATATCTTTCGTATTCTTATGGATGATCCACAGGTTACGTCCCACAAGTGAGAGGTTGAGGTTCTTAACACCCACTTTCTGAAGGAAGTCAATATTATCAAAGGAGTAACCCATTGATACTTCACGCAGTTTTACAAAACTGGCATCGAATACTGATAGCTCATTCTTGCCCCAGTAATCCTTAAACCAGTCCTGTGCCGGAGCATAAGTTGAATTCTCAACCGGTGCTGTAACTACGTTACCGAGTGCATCAGTATACGAAATTGTTCCGTCAGCATTTACCTTACCATAGACTCCGTCTGCTCTTACTCCACCGCCATCAGCAACATCATCCCTGACATTGTTTCCTTTGTCATTCATGGCTGCTGTCGATGCAAGAACACCTGACATTACACCAAAGTAGTCTGTGATTGAATAAACCACCCCGCCCTTTTTAAAGTCTACAAGGAAACTCAGGTTGAAACTCTTATAGCTGAAGGAGTTGTTGATACCTCCAAACCAGTCGGGGTAAACATTGCCTAGGTCTGTTCTGAGGTTGGAACGGATATAATTACCATTTGGCTGTACCAGTGGCCTTCCAGAATAAAGGTAATGTGATAGAACCTTTACATCTGCATTTGGATCATAGTAAACCGGAGTTGCATTCTCGCGTACTATTGCATAACCCCAGAGAGTACCATACTCTCTGCCCGGGAATGCATATACGTTTGCGTTCCATGAAGCTGCGTAAAGGTTAAGATATTTCATATCTTCATAAAGTGACACAACCTTGTTCACGTTCTTTGACCAGTTGAGAGTCACATCCCATGAAAAGTCTGATGTCTGAACAGGAGTACCCATGATTGACAATTCAACGCCACTGTTTTGCAGGTTACCGGCATTAATAGTTTTGCTGTTGAAACCTGTTGTGCGTGAAACGTCAATATTCATGATCTGGTTACGCGTGTTTTCCTTGTAGAAAGCAGCATCAAAGCTCAGTCTGTTCTGGAGAAGTTTGATTTCAAGACCAATCTCCTTTGACTGTTTCCTCTGCGGTTTCAGTCCAAGGGGAGGAATAGTTGAGGTATATCCCAGTGAGGGCTGGCCTGAATAAGGCTGACCTGCTGTATACGTACCCATAAGTGCATAAGGGCTTGCAGTTCCACCTACCTCAGCAAAGCTACCTCTTATCTTCACAAATGAGAGGAAGTCTGACTGAATTCCAAGTGCATCTGTTAATATAAATGAGAGAGATGCTGATGGATAGAAGTAAGAGTTGTTGTCAATAGGTAATGTTGAAGACCAGTCATTCCTTCCGGTAAGGTCTAGGAATACCCAGTTTTTAAATCCAAAGTTAGCAGTGGCAAATACACTCTGGAGCTCTGTATGTGATTCATAGAGGCCAGTTGTAGCAGCTACGGCTGCGTTGCTCACTGCATAAAGATCTGGAACAATGAGATCATCAACGGTTGTGGACCTTGAATTGTAATTGATATGGTTGTACTCGCTTCCAACAGATCCGTTAAAGCTGATATCGCCAAAGCTCTTCACAAATTCCAACCTGGCATTGGCGTTAATCTCCTGTCTGCGCATTGAGTAGGTATAAAAACCACCAAGTCTGTCTCCTGTAGTCAAGTGAGCAGTTTTCTGCATGATATCCTCGATGTACCAGTCAGTACCAGCCATTGCTTTGAATGTCATCCAGTCTGTCAGTTTCCATCCAAGGTTAACGTTCCCCATCATTCTGTCCCTGTTCCTGGAGTTTGTATTTTTATTAAGGTTCCAGTATGGGTTATCGTGGTAGCTGTGGTTCCAGTTAATTGGATAACCGGTTACCGGGTCAATCTCCTGCCATCTGTCTTTCAGACTCTGCATGTCAACCTGACGGCCGAACCACTGTGCAATTGACTGAAGTGGGTTACCCTGGTTGTATCCGTTCTCAGCAATGTTATCACTCTTATTGCTGATATAAGTTGCGGAGCCACCTACGTTGATTCTGCTTGTAACAGCCATATCACCGTTGAGAGCAACTGTATTCTTTACAAGGTCAGTGTTCGGAAGAATACCTTTAACATCCTGGTTGGAGAGTGAGAGGCGGAAGCTTGATGATTCCTTTGCCCCTGCCACAGCTAATGTGGTTGTTCTTCTGAGACCTGCCTCAAAAAAGCTCTTGACGTTATCAGGATGTGATATCCATGGTGTGGGCGTCCGAACTCCTGTTTCAGGATCATACGGGCTGTCAAACTGTGGTATCATCAGGCCTTTGTCAAGGGGAGGACCCCAGCTTTCGTCAACACCGTCATTAGTCCCGCCATAGGCGCCATCAAAGTATTCAAATTCCCCATCGGCACCCTGTCCGTAAAGGTTCTGGAATTTTGGTATAACAAGCGGGTTATCCCACATTACGTTTTCTTCAAGAGTAACACCAAGTCCGGGTTTACCCTGACGTGATTTACCTGATTTGGTTGTAATAAGAACGACACCGTTAACAGCTCTCGAACCGTAGAGAGCGGCAGCACTTGCACCTTTAAGAACACTGATATTCTCAACGTCTGAAGGGTTAATGTCCATGGTAGCGTTACCATAGTCCATCCCGCCGTAAGCACCCGGGTCTGAATATGAGTTGCTTATAGGTACACCGTCAACCACAAACAGAGGCTGGTTGTTGGCACCGGAAGCGAGTGAGTTCACACCCCTGATAAGGATCCTTGCTCCGGAAGCAACACCACCGTCAGCATTGGTGATCTGAACACCGGCCAGTTTACCCTGGAAAGCATTAACAATGTTTGTTACCTTTGTCTTCTCGATTTTGTCACCTCCGAGGTCCTGCACTGAATAGCCAAGAGCCTTTTTCTCACGGGAGATACCGAGAGCTGTGACAACAACCTCATCAAGGCCAAGCATGTCAGTTGCCATCACAACATCAATTGTGGTACGACCGTTGACAGTCTCTGTCAAAGTCTTCATACCGACAAACTGGAAGGTGAGTGCCTGAACACCAGCCGGTGCATTGATGATATACTTACCATCAAGATCCGTTAAGGCACCAACTGTGGTACCTTTTACCGTCACAGCAACACTTGGAATGGGAAGCCCATCCTCCGCTGAAGTAACAGTACCCTTAATTGCCACAGTCTGTGCCATCAGGGCTGAGAAGCCCGTAAACACAAACAGAGCAAGCAACAGTTTTAATCTGTTCATAGATCAGAGTTTTAGTTTAACAAAAATAGGTTAAGAGTTACACTATTAACAAAGTACTATACGGACTATGACCAACGCCATCCCCCGTCCGGCGCTTTATTAATTCCCAAAAATAAGGATTTTTTAATCCGATACACCAAATAATGCTTTTTTTTGCCTCCTGAAAAAAAATAGAGAATCTTATATTTTCCTGCTTTATTAATATAAAGTGGATTTTGTTATCTTTAATTTATTAAACCAAACAAGGGAATTGATGAAAGCAGCAGTAGTATTATCGGGATGCGGCGTCAATGACGGAGCCGAAATACACGAAGCCGTGATGACCCTTTATGCCATTGACAAAGCCGGCGGAACTTACCAGGTATTTGCTCCCAATGTAATGCAGCACCACGTTGTAAATCATATTACCGGTAAGGTCTCCGGGGAGTCACGGAATGTGATGACCGAAGCTGCCCGCATTGCGAGGGGTAATATTAAACCTATGACTGAATACCGCGCTTCGGATTATGATGCCCTTATTTTTCCGGGAGGTTTCGGAGTGGCCAAAAACCTGTGTACCTACGCATTCGACGGTGTTGAATGCACTGTCGACCGGGTGGTTGAAGCAGCAATCCTTGAAACACACAAAGCACACAAACCCATTGGAGCCCTTTGTATCTCTCCTGTTCTCATTACCAGGGTACTGGGCGATGTGAAAGTCACAATAGGAAAAGACCCTGAAACAATCGCTGATATAGAGTCTCTTGGCGGAAAACATGAGAAAATGGGTCACAGCCAGGTGATGACGGATGATAAGAACCTGATAGTGACATCTCCCTGTTATATGATTGAAGCTACTATCTCAGACATAGCACGCGATGCAGAATTACTTGTTGCTGCAATCATAGACCTGCTGAAGAAAAAGTGAAAAGTGGCTGATGCTTAAAGCCGTCCTGCCTCAATCTCCCTCACCACCACCTCTATCAGGTAATCGTCACCGCCGGGATCATAATCGGACTTCAGGTTTGCACCGAAGATCCGCGCAATACCCTGCCAGAAGGCAGCCGTAAACTTTCCACGGTATTCACGGATCAGGTCATATGAGGTATTCTGTGTCTCCCTGTCGATCAGCTTGATAAGAATCTTGCCCTGCGTGAATGTAAGCTGCTTCATGTCCTCTTCATAGGTATTGAATATGTCCTTTTCATACTGCTGAAGGAAGTTGCGCCTGTCCCTTTCATTCGGTAATGTCTCGAGCAGCCTGTTCACCCTTCCCAGTTCATTGCGCACCATCACCGAATAAGGATAAACCTTCCGCACATTGTAAACCAGCCTGGCATGCCTGCGGTAATTGAATTTCACATTCTTCGGCATTTCACCGTAAACTGTGACCTCTTTCAATTCAACCAGCGGATATGTCTGCCCGTCGAATGTGGCTGTCTTCAGCAGGAAATATATACTTGAGGTGGTGTCACTGTGCGCGACAACAGTGTCCTGCGCATGCACAAAGCATGGCAGTATCAGAAAAGCAGGTATGACAAGCACGCGCCTCATAATTCCCTGCAAATTTAACCAATTGTCATGCCAAAAATTTTCAGCACAGAAAATAATGAGGATAATCTTCGCCGCGGGTGGCGGGTATTTTTAATTTTGTGCTGATGCTTAACAAGCCCACAATAGAAGAACTCGGGGACAGTTCAGTATACAGTAAGGAACTGACACTCCGGTACAGTGATATAGCACATTTTGTGGTCGGCAGGCTCCTCACTGCCAGTCTTCCGATGATACTGCTGTGGATTGTACTGCTGGCTTCTGCTGTTATGTCAGTCGTTTTCTGGCCGGGTTTAATAAAAAAGCTGCATGAACCGCAGATAATAAAAGGCCTCCTTACAGGCACGGTCCTGATACCCCTGCTCCTTGTCCCCCTGCATGAATTGCTTCACCTTGTGCCCTTCCGCCTGGCTGGAGCGAGTGACATAAGGATGGGTACAGACCTCAGACAGGGAATTATCTACATTACTGCCCACCGTTTTGTTACCGGTAAAATACTGCTCTCAATTGTGGCAATGACACCGTTTACCGTTATAACGGCAGGACTTATCACAACAATAGCCCTCTGCCCTGTCTGGTGGCAGTGGGTTCTCTCCCTCTCACTGTTCGTCCATACGACTATGTGCGCAGGCGATGCAGCATTGATGACATATGCAAACAGTTTCAGGGGAAAAGAAGTATATACCTGGGATGACGCTGACCTGATGGAAGCCTATTTTTACATCCCGTGCAGCCGGACAGATACTCTTCAGCAGCTTCTGTAACGACCTTAAATAAATTAATTACTTTGGTAACGCTAAATCAGAACAAATGAGCCAACTCTCTAAAGTATTGAAGAAGTTTCCAAGAGTATACTGGGTATCAAACATAATGGAACTGTTTGAACGCTGGGCATGGTACGGGTTTTACAACGGTTTTTTTGCACTTTATCTGACTTCGGCCAAAGAAGACGGAGCACTGGGTTTCAGTAACGTGGAGAAGGGCGCCATCATGGGTACCGGATCAATGATCCTCTATTTTCTCCCGATAATTGCCGGAGCCATTGCTGACAGGATCGGATATAAGAAAGTGCTTATTATCTCATTTACTGCATATATCCTATCATTCTTCATGCTCAGCAGGTTTGAATCGTTCGAAGCCATTTTTGCTGCATTTATCTGCCTGGCAGTGGCTGGAGCCCTCTTCAAACCGATCATTTCCGGGACAATTGCAAGGGTGACCACACCTGAGACCGCTTCCGTAGGATTCGGGATTTTCTATATGGTTGTCAACATTGGGGGATTTATCGGACCCTTCGTAGCAAGCCTTATATACAAGACCAGCTGGGATAATGTTTTTTATGTTTCAATTGCCGCAATGGCAATGAACTACATCTTCGTCTTCTTTTTCTATAAGGAACCTGCAGTTGAAAAAACTGACAAATCCTTTGCACAGAATGTCGGGATCGCTTTTAGGAATATCGGGATAACACTTACCGACTGGAAATATGTTTTGTTCCTGGTGATCATCGGGGTCTTCTGGACTGCCTATAACCAATTATACTACTCTTTCCCCGTCTTTGTGGAGTCATGGGTCAACCTTGACAAAATGGCTCTGCAACTGGGGATGGATGCCGGGAGCATCACCACAGTGACAATTTCGAGCATGGCCTCCTTCTTTATAATCCTTTTCCAGGTGTTCATATCATCCATTACCGCCAGATTCAGACCGCTCAATTCAATAATGACGGGCATATTTATTCTTGCTTTCGGTCTGGGAATGATGTTTGCCAATCTTAATCCCTGGTTGATTGTTTTCGGAATACTGATCTTCGGCATCGGGGAGATGGCTTCATCACCGAAGACACAGGAGTATATAGGACGGATAGCCCCGGCTGACCGGAAGGCTCTCTATATGGGTACATACTTCCTCCCGATTGCTCTTGGCCATATGGGCGCCGGATGGCTCTCCGGCAAACCGTATGAAAATGTTGCCGACAAATTCCTGCTTCTTAAAAGGGCTGTAACAGAAAAGGGATTCGATATACCGGATGTTTCAGCCACCTTTACCCAGTCTGATTATTTCGGCCGGGCTCAGGAACTGTTTGGCATGGATTCACACCAGCTCACCCGGTACCTCTGGGATACATACAATCCTTCGAAGGTCTGGATACTCTTCGCCGGCACTGCTGTTGCTGCCAGCATACTGCTTTTCCTTTATGACAGACTGATACTTAGAGGAAGGGAAGTAAGCGGTGATCAGGAAGGGAGTTGAGGAGTTGAAAGGTTGATAGGTTGATAGGTTTATAGGTTTATAAAACCCCGAAGGGGTGACATTATGATAGAATTAATAAAAGATAAAATGAAACCAAGATTCCTCATTCCGGCAATCCTGATCCTGACCTCCCTAACCCTGTCAGCTCAGAAGAAGGTGCTTAACATGCCTGACATACCCGGTTATGTCACCCTGAAATGCGATTTCCACATGCACACCGTGTTTTCCGACGGCAATTTATGGCCCACCGTCAGGATTGACGAGGCTGTAAGAGACGGCCTTGACGCCATCGCAATTACAGACCACCTGGAATACCAGCCCAAGAAGCAGTATATCACACCCAGCCACAACGCCGCCTGGGAGATCACAAAGAACATGGCAGCGGAAAAAAATCTCATACTTGTACACGGCACTGAAATTACACGCAAAATGCCTCCCGGACATATGAACGCCCTCTTCATAACTGATGCTGACCCGATCAATAATCCCGACTTCATGCTTGCTATTGAGGCGGCCGTAAAGCAGGGGGCTTTCATCCAGTACAATCACCCCGGATGGAAATCACAGGAACCGGACGGCGTTCCCAAGTTCTATCCTGTTCATAAAGAACTCATTGCGAAAGGATGGCTGCACGGCATCGAGTATTTCAATGAGTACGAACACTATCCTCTTGTGCTCGATATGTGCCGCGATAATAAACTTGCAGTAATGGGCAACAGTGATGTTCACGGAGTCATCAGCGAGGTCTATGCAGAACCTGACTATACCCAGAGGCCGGTGACCCTGGTGTTCGCGAAGGAGCGCACCCTGGAATCCCTCCGCGAAGCCATGTTCGCAGGCCGTACTGCTGTATGGTACGGTAACTTCCTCGCCGGCTTCGAAGAATTTACGGCTCCGGTCTTTAAAGCTGCAGTTACCGTGTCAGCTCCTTTCAAAAACGATGGCAAAAACCTGTGGTTCGAACTTCGGAATAACTCTGATCTTAAAATGGAACTTACCGACGGACCAGAGGGAGCCCCTTCCAAAGTGACACTCCCGGCTAACTCGGTTGCAGTTGTAAAGGCAGACATCCGCTACCTTAAGGAACCGTTGAAATATAATGTAAGCAATATAATTACCGGTAACGGCGCTGTCCTCAGTGTATCACTGTCTGTGCCTGCCCATAATTGAATTTACCGGTTCGGCCCGTAATTGAAACTACTGGCCAGACCTTACTGCGGGCATCATTCTGAATGAGTACTCGTACCTGCCTTCAAGCAGCCTGTATTTGTCATGAGTACGTGCACCCCATGAATCGTCTCCGCCTACTCCCATTTGTCCGTAGTCGATATTGAGGCATACGAGATCTCTCGGTCTGACATCGTCGATATGTGTGTTCACAAGCTTGGCATCAGGCCTGTATTGTGACAGCCTTCCGGGTGATTCAAAATCCTCATGCAGGTTATTCAGCGCAGCAAAGCAGAATAGTTTTTCGCCTTCAAACCTCAACCCTGCACCGTCACCATCGGTGACAGTCAACCATCTCACATCAGTCTTATATCCGTTTTCCTGGGGTCTTACATATGGTACATACTGTTCTGCAACCGTGCTCTCATAGATTCCTGCAAAAGCGGAGGTCTTGCGGTCAGAATAGTTTTCGTGAGGCCCGCGTCCGAACCACGAAAGATTAGTGAATTCCTGAGGCAACTGCATCTGCATCCCGATTCGCGGTACCTCTTCCAGCTTGCCGTCAGTCCTCACAAAACTGTTCGTTACCTGCACAACGGCATCCCCTCCGATTGTATAAGCTGTGACAAGTGATGCAATCTTACGCCCGTCTGCACCGGGTATGTCAAAAGTAAACGTGACACGGGCCTGATTCATCTGCGGCTGTTTGATCTCAGCCGACTTCATCACGGCATTGTTCCCGGCTTCCTTCCAGTCAACCAGTCTTCTGTCCATACCGTTTCCGTAATCATTGTCTGTGGGAGGCCTCCAGTAGTCAGGGCGGGGACCTGCGATCAGCATCTCACGCTCCCTGTACTTATAGGACTTCATTATACCCTTTGCCATGTCAAAGACAAGGGAGAAGTTCTCTCCTGCAACCACCAGGTCAGAACCTTCGTTATTCACACTGACAAGTGCAAGATTGTCGGCCCGGGCAGCCACAGGCTCCTTGTAAAAAGGCAGTATCATCTGCTCAGATGCATAAACATGATCACCAGGAACTATACCCCACTCATCTGCTCTTGACATAATGATATTAAGCATATACTCCGCTCCCGGATCCGGCGAAATAATTCCGTACGGAATTTCTGCCGTCAGGGTGTCACCGGGTTCAAGATTGACCTGGTTAAGGTGCCCCGATTTATATAGGTGTCCGTCTGCAAGGACCTCCCAGCTGATATTGAAATCGGAGAGATTTGTAAAACCATACTTATTTGTAATCGAAACCAGACCCTTTTCGAGGTCCACAGGTGAAAAGCCAGCATACTGGTAGACTTTCTTCACTTCGAGCAGTGCCGGGTGCGGTGTGCGGTCGGGGCCCACCAGTCCGTTGCAGCAGAAGTTTCCGTCACTGGGGCCACCCACTTCACCAAAGTCACCACCGTAGGCATAATATTCTTCACCGTCCTCATTGGTCTCAAGAAGACCCTGGTCAACCCAGTCCCATATAAACCCGCCCTGAAGCACCGGGTACTTCTCAATCACATCCCAGTAATCCTGCAGGTTGCCGGTACTGTTTCCCATCGAGTGGGCGTATTCGCACAGTATCAGCGGCCTGTCGAAACCCGGCTTGCCCACATTAAGAGCATAGTTCTCAAGGTATCCGATGCGGGCGTACATGGGGCACCAGATATCAGTATGGCGCTCAGTTGTATTGGTGCTCTTTTCCGCCCTTTCATACTGCACGGGCCGGCTCTTGTCACGACCCTTTATCCAATTGTAAGTTTCAACGAAGTTCTGTCCGTCACCGGCCTCATTACCCAGGGACCATATGATTATGGACGGGTGGTTCTTATCTCTTTCTACCATCCTCTGTGTGCGCATCATATGCTGGGCGAGCCATTCAGGCTTGCCGCCGAGGGTCCGGTCCTTGTTGTAGCCAATGCCATGCGACTCAACATTTGCCTCATCGATAATATACATCCCGTACTGGTCCCACAGTTCATAGAACCTTTCCGGCTGGGGGTAGTGTGAAGTACGGACTGCATTTATATTGTGCATCTTCATCAGGCGAATATCCCTGAGCATCATGGCTTCGTCAATCGTATGTCCCCTGACGGCATCATGCTCGTGCATATTTGTTCCCTTGAGATGAACAGCCTTTCCGTTGATAAGGAACTGCGTACCGATCACCTCCGAGGTGCGGAATCCTATCCGGCTGCTGACACTCTCGAGCACCCTTCCCTTACCGTCAGCCAGGGTCAGTACAAGCGAATAGAGCGATGGCGATTCGGCCGACCACGGCTTTACTCCCGGAATCTCCGCATCAAAAGTCACCGAGGCGGTGTCAGCGACCGCTGCTGCTTCCATTATCTTGCCGAAGATCTTTGTCTCACCCTCATACAGGGATGCCTCAAGACGAAGATCTTCAGCTTTTTTGCTTTTGTTCTGCAGTTCGACTGAAAGGTCCAGCTTTCCGTCTGTATAGTTATTCGTCAGTGTACTGCCGGCAAAATAGTCGCGGATATGCGCCACCGGTCTGGCATGGAGCCAGACAGACCGCTGTATCCCGCTCAACCTGAAGAAGTCCTGATCCTCCAGGTAGCTTCCGTCACACCACCTGTAAACTTCAACCGCCACACTGTTCCTGCCTTTTTTGAGAAATGATGTCACATTAAATTCCGAGGTGGTCTTGCTGTCCTCACTGTAGCCCACCATCTCACCGTTGACCCATACATAGAATGCCGAGCTGACCCCGTCAAAAGTCAGGAAGATCTCTTTGCCCTTCCAGTCGGAGGGAACAGTGAAGGTACGCTTGTATGAGCCGACAGGATTGTTCGAGTGATCGATATGGGGAGGATTCATTTTAAAGGGATAACCAGCATTGACATAAATGGCAGTACCGTAGCCCTCCCTTTCCCAGGTTGAGGGCACTTCTATCTCATTCCATGTCCTTGTATCGAAGTCATCTCTGAAAAACCAGTAAGGACGTTCAGCCGGCATCTTTGTCCAGTTGAACTTCCACTTGCCATCAAGTGACATTACATTCTCTGAGGCTCTGAATCCCGCATTCAGAGCTGCTGAGTTGTCAGAAAAACTGACCATGCTGGCATGAGGCCTCTCGGTATTTATTGTATTTATTGCTGTATTATCCCAGTCCGGAACAGACTTCTCATCCCAGGCTACATTCTTGTAATCCTGGTATTGCTGGCACGAAGTTAACTCCAACAAAGCTATTGATATGATAATTAGAGACTTTCTCATGGCAGAATCATTTTGAATGCTCTCCAAAATTAAGAATAAAATTGCATTTGACGTTGTGGCGTTTCAGCTGCGAAGGTCTTCAGGCGTATTGATATTGGTGAAGGCTCTCTTAGCCTCTGCTGAAAAGGGAAGGTAATGGTATCTTACTCTTGTCTGTCCGATGAAATCAATTACTGCACAGCTGTCTCCTGACATCAGTAAAGTTTCCAGCGATGATTGCAGGCTGCAGCTGTAAATTGAATGCAGGGGTTCTGTAAGATCATTTATCTGCGGGACAAGCACATCCACCGGATTTTTAAGGAATTCCGCGGCCTGTCCTTTGATAATCTCTTCAGAAAGCCACGGCATATCTCCTCCGAAAACAAAGATGTAAGGTGTTGCTGCTGCTTTCATCGATGCTTCGATGCCAGCAAGAGGCCCCTTTCCCGGAAAATTATCGGGCACCTTGTTTATTCCGGCAGGTACCTCCGTGTCATCCGGCCAGCCTGAAAGGAGGATTTCACTGAACAGAGGCCTGAGGATATCAAGGCTGCGCTGCAGAATAGTGATCCCCTCAACTTCGATAAGTGGTTTGTTTTTGCCTCCGAGGCGGCTTCCACGGCCTCCGGCAAGAACCACGGCGGTAATATCTTTGAAGGGTATATTCAGAACAGTCCGCTTATCTGGCCGTTGTCATCGATATCAATCTTCTCCGCTGACGGCACCGTGGGCAGCCCGGGCATACGCATAATGGCTCCGGCAATTGGTACAATGAATCCTGCCCCGGAGGAGAGCTCAATCTTCCTTATACGGATGGTAAAGTCGCGTGGCCGGTTGCGTTTTGCCTGGTCATCCGACAACGATTTCTGAGTCTTTGCAATACAGACGGCAAGATTACCCAGCCCGAGCTCGCTGATTTTCTTAAGCTGCTCCTTGGCCTCGAGTGTATATTCTATGTTCTTCGCGCCGTACATAAGCGTGGCGATGGTTTCAATCTTCTTTTCCATCGTCCAGGCAAGGTCATAAAGCGGAGTGAAACAGTCGGTACATGATTCGGCTGCCTCGATCACTGCTTCGGCAAGCTCCTTTGCCCCTTCACCTCCGTCTGCCCAGGCGGTATTGACTGCAACCCTGACATTATGCTCTTCACAGTAACTTTTCACAAGCTCTATTTCAGCCCCGGTGTCAGAGGTGAA
>Ga0209800_10002631_pt1 | contig 15502 bp, 16 predicted proteins | sample Higcelweek8metaG_FD_187174 | JGI IMG/M metagenome (GOLD analysis project Ga0209800, IMG submission 187174) | Freshwater pond sediment microbial communities from the University of Edinburgh, under environmental carbon perturbations - High... | ecosystem: Environmental > Aquatic > Freshwater >...
TTAATTTATATCCCCTGTTTCATTTTTCACCGCAGCCATAGCCTCAAGTGTCCCCTTATGAATAATCTTGCCATCAATTGTAACCAATATCGACGCTGTAATATCGTCGTCCATCTCTATCGCGATCTTCCCGTTTTTTGTCAGATGGTTCAGTAGGTTATAGATGTTGTGCGAAAACATTATCGTTGAGCTGGTGGCCAACATACCGGGAATGTTTTTAATGCCTTGGATAGTTACCCCATGTTTAATATCTATTGCCCCGGGTGTTGTGATGGAACAGTTACCCCCTTGGTCTATGGAAATATCGACGATACAACTTCCGGATTGCATTGATTTTACCATCTCTTCTGTAACCAAAATAGGCGCCACTTTCCCTTGCAACAGGGCTGAACAAAAAACAATGTCGGCTTTAGCGACACTCTCTTTCAGGTGCTCGCGTTCTATATTTAACCAGCTGTCGGTTAGTTGGTTGGCATGCTTACCGTCGGTGCTCACCGCAATTTCGGGTGGAATGCCTGTCTCCACAACAGATGCCCCAAGGGATCTGGCGTTGTCGTTTGCTTCGGGACGTATATCGGCCGATATTACGGTGGCGCCAAGACCTTTTGCGGTAGCTATTGCCCTTAGTCCGGCTACCCCAGTACCGATTACAAAAACTGTGGCGGGTCGTAACCTACCAACCGCGCTGGTAACAAAAGGAATAAACTTTTGGATGTCGTTGATCCCCATTATCATTCCTTTGTAACCGGCGCAGGTCGACATCGACGATAGGGCGTCCATTTGCTGTGCGTTGCTTGTCCGCGGTACACCGTCGAGTGTCAGTCCAATAATCCCTTTTTCGGCCATTTTCTTTACCATAGTGTGGTTAGAAGGGGAGGCTGGATGGATAAATGTAATAATATATTGCCCGCTATGCATCATGTCGAGTTCATGGATCTTTTCGTATGCGTTGAACTGTGGCTCCTTGACCTTTAGGATCACATCGGCCTTGCCAAAAATCTCCCTGACATCGTAGACTAATTCCGCGCCGGCCTCCGCGTACTCACTGTCGGTGTGGTGTGATCCAATACCGGCGCCGGACTGGAAAAGCACCCTATTACCGTCGCTTACCATTTTTTTTATCGTTTCGGGTATCGCGGCAACCCGCCTCTCGCCGTGCATGATCTCTTTGGGAATACCTATTATCATATCAGGAAGTTTTGGTTGGAAAAAAGACTATTTTCAACAAATGTAATAACAAAAATCCTCCGTTATTCAATGGGTTTTGTCCGGTAATTGTCGGTTTTTTTGCGGTTATTAACTAAATCGGCAGTTTTTATTTCTAAACCGAAGATCTTTGGGTTAATGAATTTAAGAATCTACAAAACATTGAATCTTAAATTAATATAATAAATTATTAACGGAATGAAAACCGACTGTTGATAATTTTCGTTGTGAAATGGGTATCACTTTAACCTATTTGTAAAAAATCTTGTAAACGGGTACAAATAATTGTACTATATTTGGATTCATGTTCCGTTCGCATAATAAAATCTATCGATATTAATGGGAAATATTAGATTGCTGCTCTTCACTCTGGCTTTTCTTCCGTTGGCTATTAATGCCCAGACTGATTATAGGCCAGGCTATATTATTTTTAATTCCGGTGATACCTTGATCGGGGAGATTGATTATAGGGGAGATTTGCTGATGGGGAGAGAATGCCGGTTTGTGTCAAACAACAATGAAGTAACCTACTTGCCCGACGAAATAAGGGCATTCAGGTTTTTGGACAGTAAATATTTTATTTCAAAAGAATTTGAAGGCAAGTTTTCTTTCTTTGAATACCTGATTGATGGGGAGTTGGATATTTTTTACCTCAGGGATGGGGAAGGTGATCATTACTTTATTGAAAAATTAGGGGAGCCATTGTCGGAACTTACCTTCGAAGAGGGTATTCGATATGAAAATGAAAGAGATGAGTTTTTCAGTACAAAAACGCATATAGGTATACTGACCTATTATATGCAAGACGCCCCAACCCTTAAGCGGGAAATCGAAAGTATAAAAAAACCCGACCATATAAATCTGGTAAAGGTGGCCGAAAAATACCATGAAATGGTTTGCGTCGACCAACAATGCATTGTCTACGAAAAGAGACTGCCCTTGTTGTCTGTCGCCATTGAACCAAACATAGGAATTAAAATGTTTGATCTTTCTCTATTGGAGTTTACTGAAATTGAACACGATACTTATTTTCGGGAATTGGGACTGGACTTAAACTTTTGGGCACCAAGGTGGAATGAAAGGGTATTTATTAGGACTGGATTATCGCTCTCAATGGAAGAGACAGGGAACGAGAAGCTAAGGATTATCAATTTTCCCGCACAACTTTTATATGTTTTCCCCGGGAAAAAAATACAGCCTAGGGTGGGATTAGGCTTTAATTATTGGGATATTTTACTCGAGGAACAAAAGGAACTTTTCTACACAACCCAAATTAGCGCTGGAATAGACTACAATTTTATTGAATCAATGGGTTTAAGCCTAAATTTTCATTCTGAGTTTACCCCTATCTCCACAATCGTTCTATCCTCTAATTTCGAATTGATCTCTTATTCGGTCAAGTTTGGGGTATTTTATAGGTTTTAATCGATACGAAGTAAACAATTATGCTTTACGGATTCCCCCTTTTTTTATATTTGCGTAGTAGGACGATTTGGGGCTTTACGTTTTAAAATTCGCTATATGAACTTTAACCCGGTTAACATTCTGATAATAATCTCATCGACAATTACACTTTTTCTTGCTATTTATACTTGGAAAAGAAGGGCGGGTTCAACAAATGTGGCGTTATATTTATTGCTCTCGGCTATTACCGTTTGGTCGCTTTTTTACGGTATAGAACTCGCCTCAACAACATTGGTCCAGATGCGGGTATTCCTGGCCATCCAATATACGGGGATTACCACCATTCCTGTATTGTGGCTTATTTTCGCTGTCCGTTATACCAAATATTGTGATTGGCTTACCCCAACAAGAATGAGGCTGCTTTTTATTGTTCCGGCGATAACTGTGGTTATGGTAGCTACCAACTCGCTCCATTTCCTCTATTATTCAGTAAGCGAATTAGGGTATTCCGACGGTTTTTGGTTCCATAAAATGGCTCCCGGTCCTTTTTATTGGGTACATATTGTTTATTCGTATGCGGTGATTTTCTTTGGGTTACTCCTGTTTGTCCGCATGTATTTCAATGTGGTAAGAACAAGTAGGCTAAATATAATCTTCTTTATCTTTGGTGCACTGTTCCCCTATGCCGTGAGCATAGCTTACGTTTTGGGTATGAAACCTTTTGGGTTCCTCGACCTTACACCACTTGGTTTTATCGTAATGGGGGTAGTGCTGACTGTCGGCATTTTTTCCGTAAATCTCTTTAATATCAATCCGTTAGCCCTCGACGTTTTGTTTGACAATATGCCAGATCCTATTTTTGTAATAGACAATAACGATCTGATAGTCAGTTCAAATCCTCCCGCCAGGGAACTGACTAAAATGAAGGAGCTAACCGACAGGGAGGGAAAGCATGGCACATTCATGAACCTTTATGCACATTTATTCCATGGAAAAGAGAACGAGAAGTCGGAGATAGAAATCAACGGAAAATATTATATCCGGTCGGTTAACGAAATATCCGACTCTAAAGGGGAGGTCTTAGTCCGTCTATTGGTACTGCGCGATATCTCAATCCGAAAAAATTCGGAAGAGGCCCTAAAACAAAGGGAAAGAGAGTTGAAAGAGAGCAATATCACAAAGGATAAGTTTTTCTCAATTATCGCACACGACCTGAGAAGTCCCTTTAACAGCATCTTAGGGTTCAGTGATCTACTAGTTGAACAGGTACAGCAAAAGGACTACGAAAAAGTTGGGGAGTTTTCCGCGATTATCCAAGATTCAGCCAAGAGAGCTATGGACTTGCTAAACAATCTTATGGAATGGTCGTCGTCGCAAACAGGCAGGATAAAGTTCAATCCGGTTTTCTTTGAGATTGGAAAACTGGTTGAAGAGGTGGCTATGCTCCTTATCGACGATGCCTCCAGAAAATCGATTACAGTTTTACGGGAAGTCCCGGATAATTTGACTGTTTTAGCCGATAAATCAATGGTAGCCACTGTAATGCGTAATTTAATCTCAAACGCAGTTAAATTCACCCCAAGTAATGGAACCATAACCATAAAGGTAACCAAAGGGGAAGAGATTCTGGTCTCTGTAGCCGATAATGGTGTAGGTATTAACAAGGAGACATTGACCAAATTATTTCTTATTGAAGAGTGTGTCTCCACAAACGGTACCAATAATGAAAAGGGGACCGGACTGGGTCTACTCCTATGCAAGGAATTTGTGGAGAGGCACGGGGGGAAAATATGGGCAGAATCTGAGGTCGGGGTGGGCAGTGTTTTCCGCTTTTCAATACCCGACAGTGATAAACAAAGATTGATGGTTTAAACTATTTTTTGCCCATCATCTAACTTTTAACGCTATATTTTCAAATAACAACCAATGGTTGTCGGTTTACAACGATTAATAGCCAAAAAACAACTAATAGTAACAGGTTTTTCAATCGATTTGGAGGGGGTCGACGGTAACTTTGACCCATTAGAAATCTATTAAAAACTTAAAAATTAAAGCTATGTTGACAACTTCAATGATTGGCAATAAAATCGCGGAAGCGAGAAAGAGACAAAGTATTTCACAAAACCAACTTGCGCAACGACTTTTCATAAGTCCCCAAGCAGTAGGCAAATGGGAGAGGGGAGAGTCGATGCCCGATATCGTTACCCTAAACCGTTTAGCTGAGGTTTTGGGAGTCGATTTAAACTATTTTTCGGAAGGGTTCCAGATAGTCTCCAATGATTCTGCTCCTATTGGCCAAATGAATGATAAACTAACTGGAGAGAAAACTACGGAAGGGGAATCAATGAAAAAAAAGGAAAAACTAAGTTGGGACATGTCGCGCGGTAATTGGGAGGGGGCCGATTTTTCAGGGTTGAAGAATTTGCATGATAAATTCAGCTCATCCAATATGCAGTGTTGCCTGTTCAAAGGATCCGACCTGTCGGGCCTTCTTTTAAAGAATAACAATGTCGAAAATTGCGACTTTACAGGCTCAGATTTTAGCAAAAGTAAGATTCGTTTTTCCAACCTTTCAACCAACATATTCAAGGATTGTGTTTTAAGGGAGACGGAATTTACGGGGAGCAATATCTACGGTTGTGATTTTACTGGAGCCGACTTCACCGACGTAACAATAAAATCAGGGGGTTTTTCCGGAATTTCCGGAAAGAAAGGAAGCTTGGAGAAAAATACTATTTTTAATGCGATATGGAACCGGACCTCTTTTATTAACAGCCAGATAGCCGATTTGATTTTTGTAGGTAAGCTCGAAGACTGTGCCTTTGAAAACTGTACTTTTACAAGGGTGACATTTAAAAACGCCACAATAATCAACACTTTTTTCAAGAATAGGAGCTTAAAAAGAATCAATTTTGTTGACTGTCAAACCGACCGGATGACCTATGAATTTTTGCGAAACGGCAAAGCAGATATGACTGGTGTAACGGTGCTGGGCTAATTTTAAATTAGTTATCTTGCGGTGTAACTGTGGGGAAATAAATGGGGAAATAAATGGGGTAATAAGTGGGGAAATAACTGGGGACAAAGTAAGTAGTAAACAAAATAAACTAAAACCATGAAAATCACAGCATTCGGGGCTTCTTACAGCAAGAAGTCGATTAACAGGATATTTGCTGGATGGGCCGCTGAACAGTTTAAAAACGCCGATGTAGAGTTATTGGATTTAAATAACTTTACGGCGCCAATGTTCACTGTGGATAAAGAGGCCGAGATTGGATATCCAGACGGTGTTCTAGGGTTCATTGCTAAGATGGGGGAGGCCGATTTGCTTATAATCTCCATGTCTGAACACAACGGTAGTTATACCGCTGCTTTTAAAAGCCTTATGGACTGGTCGTCGAGAAAAAAGATGAAATTCATGGAAGGTAAAAAGGTATTCTTAATTTCAACTTCCCCTGGACCAAGAGGCGGCATGGGATCCCTTGAGGCCGCTAAAAACCGCTTTCCACGCCACGGTGCGGAAATTGTCGCCACCTACTCCCTACCACTGTTCGACCAGAATTTTGACCCTGAGAGGGGAATAATAAACGAAGAGTTAAATCGACAGTTTAAAGGGGTTTTGGAACAAATAGCTAATCAACTAAATTAGTTATCGGAAAATTGGTCGGATAAAACCAATTAATTTTCCATTACCACTATTCTATCGTTGATCTGGCGGAGATGGTCAATAAAGTTTTTCTCCAACAACGGGGAGATGGAAATCGATTGGTATTTTCCGTAATCAATCTCAATACAGTCCCATGATATAGTGGGCTTCCAAATCCCCGATATTGTTTTTTGGTTTAACCTTATTTGTCGGATATCCTTTATCCTAATTTTCCATAAAAACGGTCCGCTCCTGGTCACCAGATTTTCATTATCAATTGTATAAAAAGTACCCAACCAAATCCATAGAACAAAAATTAAATAGACAATAGTGAACGTTACCGTTATTGCGAGGCTTGCAGTATTTGGTGCCGTTCCAACCATCAACGGAAACCCTATTGCCATAAACCCAACAATTATTGTGCTTATTAGTAAAAAAAGTCCGAATGAAAGGCTCCTCCTTGCCTTGAATTTTGTTTCCATAAATTCTGGTCTTTGTATTTGAGCGGACGTTGATTAATTTTATTGCAGGTCAGTGCTTCCCATCTCTTTATTCTTTACCAGATAAATGGTATCAGTCTATAACGGGTTTTGTTGGTAAATTCTTGATATCCATCTAATTCCGCAATTAATGTTTTGTCCTCTAGTGATGTTCTAACTATTATGAGTATTATCGCTATAGCGGTAGGAACAAAGCTCCATTTCGATACTGTTATTAGCGGGATAGACATCAAGGAAATAGACATACCCAAATATCCGGGATGGCGGACAAAACTGTACAATCCTGAATCACACACGGAATGGCCCCTCTCTTTTTGTATCCTGACTGTACTTGAAAAAAAATTGTTACTGTGTCTGGCCGACAAAAACAAAAATTGGCCCGTTGCCATAATCAAAACGCCAATAACACTTATTCTCCAGTTGAAGCCTGGCGTCCATCCAAACCTTCCTGAATCGAGTCCCGCTACCACTACGGTCAACACGTAAATAATAGCCGAAAAACCCAGAATCATCTTATCCCACGATTTTACCCCCTCCTTTACTGTGGCACGTTCATTTATTAAATCACTGTTGTGTCGGATAGTCATAAAATTAGCGAATGTTGAAACGATATTTACTGCCAAAAATATCCAACCTTGCGCATAATCGATACGTCCGGCACTTAAAAACAGGATTGTCGAGAAAATTATATTGGATATAATTCCTTTGACCAATAATTTGATTTTTTCCATGATTTTTTCCCAAATATTGAATTGTTGTTATCCCCTTTTGCTGATAAATTTTTAAAGAAAATTCTGTTTACGTTTAGAGTTTTATACTAAAACTCACATTTATGTTATTTGTATTCAACTAAATTGCCCTGTGCATCAAACCGCAATACATCCCCCTTTTTTAATAATCTACCATCAATTTCTACCTCCTCCTTTAAAGTACAAAGTTCAATATTGCCGTTTTGATGTAACTTAACTGGGTTAAATACACCGCCTTTGCACCTTATTTCGCCTATAACAACCTCACCAGGAGGGAAAAATTCGCGTAGCTCCCCGGTACTGTAAAAAGTGGTTTGTATCCCCTTGGCCCCGCCACCACCCATACACTGGAATCCGCTCACAACGGTTTTCTGCGGATAAACCACTCCCATATATGGATTTTTTTGATCCATAGATACCCATGTGCCAGCGCCCAATTCAACGTTGTTTACCCTAAGACCACTGTACAAACAAAACAATTTCGGCTCCCAATTTTTGTCGAAATGGATCCAACCCGCTTTACACAAAAACCCGTTTATAACAGAATTGTCCTTTAGATAGCCAATTATCGTGATGGTATCGCCATTATCTACTATATACCTCAGTTTGGAAAAACTTAGTGCGCCTGTTTCTACGTTACGCTGCCATTTGGAGTTTCTCTGGTAATAACCGGAACAGAGTACCAGTATAATAATAAGCAACACCGCAAATCCCCATTTGATGGGATTAGCACTTACCAATTCTGCCGCTCTGTTGTATGATTTTTCCAAAGTCGATAACTGAATTTGTAAACCAAAGGTAAAATGTTATTTGTAAATATGTTTTATCACAACTGGTTTTTTTATGTTTTCAACAATTTACCTTCAAGGCTTTAGCGCAACAATACAGAAAATTTCCATATTTTTTTTGATTTTTAAAAAGCTGTATTACATTTGTGGCGTAAAACAGAGCAAAATGGCTTTCGGATTGAATACAAATTGGTGGTGGCGCTTCTTACAACCCAAATCGTCGTAAGCTGCGCGCCTATGTATTTACCCTAAAAAAGTTAAAACATTATAGAGCCCAATCGTACTTACGGTTGGGCTTTTTCTTTTTAAACCGATTTTAAAAAACAAAACAATATGGAGAAATATTTGGTAAACGATGATGGGTACTACGGTGAGTTCGGTGGAGCTTACATCCCCGAGATTCTTTATAGCTGCGTCAAAAACCTTCGCGACAACTATCTTAAGATTATGGCGACCGAAGAGTTCAAAACACGCTACAACAACCTCCTGAGGGATTATGTGGGCCGGCCTTCCCCACTTTACCTCGCTGAACGCCTCTCGGAAAAATATGGGTGCAAACTCTACCTGAAACGGGAAGACCTGAACCACACCGGGGCACACAAGATAAACAATACAATTGGACAGATTTTGGTGGCCCGACAAATGGGGAAAACCCGCATAATTGCCGAAACGGGGGCAGGCCAACACGGCGTGGCAACCGCCACCGTTTGCGCCCTTATGGACATGGAGTGCGTGGTTTATATGGGAAAAACCGACGTTGAACGGCAACACCCAAACGTCCAAAAAATGAAAATGCTGGGCGCTACCGTTTGTCCCGTTACCTCGGGCAACATGACCCTCAAAGACGCCACCAACGAAGCCATCCGCGACTGGTGTTGTAACCCGACCGACACTTTTTATATCATCGGCTCAACCGTTGGTCCGCATCCGTACCCCGACATGGTGGCACGCCTCCAGTCGGTTATCAGCGAAGAAATCCGCTCCCAGCTGGCTAGGGAAGAGGGACGAGATTACCCCGACTACCTAATGGCCTGCGTGGGCGGTGGCAGCAACGCCGCCGGAACAATATACCACTACCTGAACGACGAAAGGGTACAAATTGTACTTGCCGAAGCCGGCGGAAAAGGTATCGATACCGGCATGTCGGCCGCCACCATCCAACTCGGCAAAATAGGCATCATCCACGGATCAAAAACCCTGGTGATGCAGGACGAAGACGGACAAATCGAAGAACCCTATTCGCTTTCGGCGGGACTGGATTACCCGGGCATTGGCCCCATGCACGCCAACCTTGCCAAGACAAAAAGGGCAAAGGTGCTGGCAATAAACGACGATGAGGCCGTGGAGGCCGCCTTTGAACTGACCCAAATGGAAGGGATAATACCGGCTCTGGAGTCGGCCCACGCCCTCGGAGCCCTCAAGAAAATGGAATTCAGGAAAGAGGATGTAGTGGTCCTTACAGTGTCGGGTCGCGGCGATAAAGACATGGACACCTACATAGATTGGATGAAAAACCGCCAACAAATTTAAACCCAAATAACAATAACTAACGGATGAAACCCACAGTAACCTCTTCCCAAAAGAATTTGCGAGCCAAACCAAATATGGTCGCAAATTGTCGGGTTTCCAATCCTTTCAATCCTTCAAAAGAACTTTAAAATATTATTATGATGGAACAATTCAAATATAAAACTGTAAGCCGACAGGTACTGGGCGACCTTCAAACACCCGTGGGAATATACCTGAAAGTCAGGGATATATTCCCGCAATCGGTTCTCCTCGAAAGCTCAGATTTCCACGCCAACGAAAACTCGCTCTCGTTTATCGCCCTCAAACCCCTTGCCAGCATAGGTATTAATAGCGGAATGTGCACCTCGCAATACCCCGATAACAGCGAGGAGCAACAGAGAATCGACGAAGATTTTACTGTTGCGGATTCCATCAACAACTTTTTGGGCCATTTTATCGTAGAGGGAGAAAATGCTGGGGTATTCGGACTTTTTGGATATACCTCTTTCGATGCCGTGAAGTACATGGAAAATATCCCCATCGCGGAGAGCCACGACGAGAGAAACGATGCGCCAGACCTACTCTATATCCTGTATAAATATGTCGTTATCTTCAACCACTTCAAAAACGAGCTGACACTTGTGGAATTCCTTTCCGAAGGTGAGGAACAACATCTCGACGAGTTGGAAAGTCTGCTTGGCAACAGAAATTTTGCCTCTTATAACTTCAAAACGGTAGGAGAGGAGTATAGCACTATAAACGACCAAATGTACCTTGAATATGTAAAAAAGGGGATCTCCCATTGCAAAAGGGGCGACGTGTTCCAGATAGTTCTCTCCAGAAGGTTCGTCCAGCCCTTCCTGGGCGACGATTTCAAGGTCTACCGGGCTTTGCGCAGCATCAACCCTTCGCCTTACCTCTTTTATTTCGATTTCGGCGGGTTCAGGATCTTTGGGTCGTCGCCCGAAACCCATTGCAAGGTGGAAGACGGCAGGGCGAGCATCGACCCTATCGCCGGTACTACCCGTAGGAGCGGCGACGTTGTAAAGGACAAAAAGCTGTGCGAGATGTTGTTAACCGACCCTAAAGAGATGGCCGAACATGTCATGCTGGTTGACCTTGCCCGAAACGACCTTAGCAGGAACGCTGAAAACGTAAAGGTCGATTTTTACATGGAACCCCAATATTACAGCCATGTGATCCATCTGGTGTCGAGGGTCAGCGGCGACATTGAAAAGGGCAAAACAGCGGTAGGTACCTTCATCGACACCTTCCCTGCCGGAACCCTGAGCGGTGCGCCAAAAGTGAGGGCTATGGAGATCATCAACGCTACCGAAGCCCACAGTCGGGGCGCATACGGCGGATGTATTGGGTTCATCGGCCTTAACGGCAACCTGAACCAAGCCATTACAATCCGCTCTTTTGTAAGCCGAAACAACGAACTGTGGTACCAGGCCGGCGCCGGTATAGTGGCCAAAAGCATCCCTGAAAACGAGCTGCAGGAGGTCAACAACAAACTGGGCGCGCTTAAGATGGCGATAGATATGGCAAAAAAACTCGATAATTAAAATAGACACCAAGAAAACCGTGTTTAGCCTTAATAGACTTTTTGGTTACATCCGGTAAAAAAATGTATCAAGATGAAAATATTACTTTTAGATAATTACGACTCGTTTACCTACAACCTGTTCCATATCTTAAGGGAGTTGGGTGCCGAAACCGACGTTGTACGCAACGATAAAATCGATTTGGACAGGGTGGCCGGGTATGATAAGATTATACTATCACCCGGACCGGGTATCCCTTCCGAGGCGGGATTGCTCTTGCCGCTGATAAAAAGATACGCCAACAGCAAAAGCATCCTCGGCGTCTGTCTGGGTGAACAGGCCATAGGCGAGAGCTTTGGCGCAACGTTGGTAAACCTTTCTGAGGTGCACCATGGCGTACAAACTACGGCGCGGATATTGGGAAACGACTATCTGTTCGACAGTATGCCAACAGAAATTGGGGTTGGACGCTACCATTCGTGGGTGGTGGATAGTGTTTCGTTGCCCGACTGCCTGGAGATCACCGCCGAAGATGCTGTTGGAGAGATTATGGCAATCCGACATAAACAATTGGATGTCAGGGGCGTGCAATTCCATCCGGAATCAGTCTTAACCCCGCTGGGAAAGACTATTATCGAGAACTTTGTTAAACATTAAAAGGCTAATACCATGAAAAATATTCTATACAACCTTTTCGAACACAAATACCTTGGTCGGGATGAAGCGCGTACCATCCTTGAAAATATCTCCCTAGGGAGGTACAACGATATGCAGGTGGCGTCGTTGATAACTGTTTTTTTGATGCGAAGCATTTCGGTAGATGAACTTATTGGCTTCAGGGAGGCACTCTTGGATATGAGGATCCCTGTAGATTTAAACGGCTTCGAGCCAATAGATATAGTGGGAACGGGAGGCGACGGCAAGAATACTTTCAACATCTCCACTTGTGCCTGTTTTGTGGTAGCCGGTGCGGGATACCATGTTGCTAAACACGGGAATTACGGCGCCACGTCGGTTAGCGGCGCCAGCAACGTTATAGAACAACACGGAGTAAAATTCACAGCCGATAACGGCGCACTGCTCCGTTCCATGGAGAGCTGCGGGATAACTTACCTGCACGCGCCCCTGTTCAACAAGGCGTTGAAAGCCGTTGCCCCCGTTCGCAAGGCACTGGCGGTACGCACCTTCTTCAATATGCTTGGCCCGTTGGTCAACCCGGTTATCCCCAAATACCAGCTTCTTGGGGTCTATAACCTTCCTTTGCAAAGGCTCTACAGCTACACCTACCAGGCCAGCGACACCAAATATGCCGTTGTCCACAGTCTGGATGGGTACGACGAGATATCGCTTACATCAGGGTTTAAGGTATCGACACCCGACAGTGAACGGATCTATACCCCTGAAGAGGTGGGTTTTAAACGCAACGTTGAATCCGATCTATACGGGGGAGAGACCCCCGAGGATGCTGTGAAAATATTCGATAATGTACTGGAAAACAGGGCCACAGATGCCCAAAAAAACTGTGTTATCATCAACGCCGCCTTCGCGATAAGAGTTATGGAACCCGCAAAAAGCCTGGAGGAGTGCGTTGCCGCCGCGCGCGAATCGCTCGAAAGCGGTAAGGCATTGGCCACCTTTAAAAAATTTGTGTTACTAAACAGTTAAAGAGATGAACGACATACTTGAAACGATAATAGCCTCAAAAAGGGGACTTTTACCCAAATTGAAGGGTGAGACACCACAGGCATTGTTGGAGAAAAAAATTGTGGCGATGGACAGAAAACCTATCTCCATGAAACAAGCGTTATTAGCCTCCCCAAGTGGCATCATCGCCGAGTTCAAAAGACGCTCACCATCGAAGGGCTGGATTGATCGGGAGGCCGATTTAGCCGCTGTTGCCAGAGAGTATGAACTCAACTCCGCTTCGGCAATTTCGGTGCTGACCGATACCGAATTTTTCGGCGGTAAGTTGGATGATCTCAGGTTGGCCAGGGCTACTGTGGGGTTGCCGCTGTTGCGCAAGGATTTTATTGTCGACGAATACCAGCTTTATGAAGCTTTGGAGGCGGGAGCCGACGTAGTTTTGTTGATCGCCGCTGTTCTGGGGAGAGGTGAGTGCGCCGCATTGGCATCAAAGGCGCGTTCTTTGGGTATGGAGACATTGCTCGAGATCCATAGTGAAAAGGAGATGGACCATATCTCGGCAGATATTGATATGGTAGGGGTCAACAACCGCGACTTGGGGAGTTTCCGGACTGATATCGGCATATCCTCTGTACTGGCGGGGTTGCTGCCCAAAGAGATGGTAAAAATCTCTGAGAGCGGTATCTCTGAACCTTCAACAGTGGTCAAACTCAGGGAGCTGGGATTTAGGGGATTTTTGATTGGGGAGAACTTTATGAAGAGTCGGTTTAAGGGCGAATCATTGGCAAATTTCATAAAATCGTTGTAGATGGAAAAATTGGTAAAAGTTTGCGGGATGCGTTTGTCGGACAATATCCGCGAGATAGAGGGGCTGGGGGTGGATATGATAGGATTTATCTTTTATCCCCGTTCGCCCAGATATGTGTCGGTTATCCCCGATTACCTGCCTACTGGGGCAAAGAGGGTGGGGGTATTTGTAGACGAGAGCCGAGAATATGTTCTTTCTGTAGCGAAAAAATATAAACTCGATTACATACAGCTTCACGGAGTGGAGAACCCGGCATATTGCATGGCGATCAAGGGTAGGGGTTACGGGATCATAAAAGCTTTCCCAATCTCATTTGGGGGCGACCTCGCTTTGACGGCGGATTATGGGGGGATATGCGACTATTTTCTTTTTGACACCAAGTCGCTTCTTCCGGGCGGTTCCGGGGAGAAATTCGATTGGAATTTGTTGGGTTTATATAGCGGTGATACCCCCTTTTTGTTAGGCGGGGGTATTGGACCGGATGATGCTGAAGAGCTAAAGCGACTCTCTTTTCCGCAGTTGGCGGGCTTCGACCTGAACAGTCGTTTTGAAACGGTGCCGGCAGTTAAAGACCCGCAAAAAATTGCGGCGTTTATTGAAAAAACAAAAAACAGGTAATATAAAGCTTCGGCCATTAAAAAGTGTTTGGCGAAGCGGTAGAAACGATAAAACGAAAAAATGATGAATAGGATAAACAGACTTTTTGGGGAGGGCGGACACGGTCTGCTTTCGATTTACTTTTGTGCGGGGTATCCCAGCGCCGACAATACAGTGGAGGTGATCAAAACGTTGGCTAACAGTGGGGTAGATATGGTTGAAATAGGGATTCCGTTCAGTGATCCCATGGCCGACGGAGAGGTGATACAGAACGCTGCAACTATTGCGCTGAGGAACGGGATGGGGATGAAGCGACTTTTCTCGCAGTTGGCGGATATTCGCGAGGAGGTGGAGATACCGCTGGTGCTTATGGGGTATCTGAACCCGATAATGAGGTACGGGTTCGAGGAATTTTGTAAATCGTGCCAGGAGTGCGGGATTGATGGGTGTATAATACCCGACTTACCCTTCGCTGATTATATGGGGCAGTACAGGGATATCGCCGAGAAATACGGGATAAAGATAATAATGTTGATAACCCCCGAAACAAGCGATGAAAGGATCAGGTTGATAGACAGTAACACCGATGGTTTTATCTATATGGTCTCTTCGGCGTCGACTACCGGTGCACAGCAGGTTTTTGGGGAGGGGAACATCGACTATTTCAGGAGGATTGGTAAGTTGGGGTTGCGTAACCCTAGGATGGTAGGTTTCGGCATCTCCAACGAAGCGACCTTCAGGGCGGCATGCGACAACGCCTCGGGCGGGATCATAGGCAGCAAATTTGTATCGTTGCTCGGAGAAAGCGGTGATCCCCAAAAGGCTATCGATACCCTAAAAAAACTTATAGGTAGGTAAAAACTGCGTTTTGAAGCGGTTTATCGTTGGTTTTTGAAATTCAGGGATAATGCCAGACTTGCCGACTGTAACCAAATATATTACAGCTCTTTCTGGTAGATCCTGAACTTTTTGACCACTTTACAGCCAATTCTTTCATATTCTCCCCTCATTTTAAGGTTGTTTTCGAGGACAAGGTGGCTGTCGATGCTCACCATGCCTTTGTCTATGCTGCTTTGCAGGATTTTGATTGCCATGAGCACGTCG
>Ga0209800_10002636_pt1 | contig 15472 bp, 11 predicted proteins | sample Higcelweek8metaG_FD_187174 | JGI IMG/M metagenome (GOLD analysis project Ga0209800, IMG submission 187174) | Freshwater pond sediment microbial communities from the University of Edinburgh, under environmental carbon perturbations - High... | ecosystem: Environmental > Aquatic > Freshwater >...
GACGCAATCGCCCAAAATATCAAGCAACTCATCGAGAACACCCTGACACAGCTCAAAACCTGGTTGAAATGGATATTCACGCCAATCATCTTGAGGCTCAGAATGCGGCAACAAGGAGAAAGAATAGCGCTTTCAGGAGAAAAACAAACACCTACGCCAAAACAGAAGATGGATTGCAACGAACCCTGGATGTTCACCAGATTATACACAATTATGTTCGCCCTCACTGGACAACTGGAAAGGTTCCAGCGGTCTCTTTGGGAATTATATCAGAGGACTTGTCCCTTGAGAGGATCCTTTCAATGCAAAGAGCTGCATAGAGAAGCATGGCACCGAGTAACTCAAGGCCCATTTTATATATTAGAATAGTCGAAGCCCAGTGTCGACCTCAAACCTTGGATCAATGATGTTCTTGCCATCTTTTATATATTTCACCTCAGTGGCCCAGGACTTGCCATAAGGGGGATTGGAGAGCATAAAGTGAAAGTTGATGCCTGCAAACTCATCAGTTGAAAGGGTGGAGCCGACACGGATATTTTCAGGGTCATTGCCTTTTATCATCATGTCTGATTTACAGATGGCATAGGTCTCATCATTGATCTCCTTGCCATAGAGGTTGACATCGCCCTTGAACTCTATCTCTCCTGCCTGATCTTTGATAAAATTCTGTGACTCGGTGAGCATGCCGCCCGAACCGCAGGCAGGATCATACGCCATTCTCGGTAAAATACAGCCAGATTGATGGGTGTGGTATCAGATGGGTTCATTCTGCTGACAATATTTAGAAACTCTTTTTTATTAACTGTGTGATTTCTCCGTCATGGGGAAACCGCCTCTCCTCAAGAGCTTGTTTAGAATAGATCAATTTACCATTACATTTTACATCAAAAATACCGCCACTGCCTTTGTGCAATGTAATTTCTGCATCAGGATAGCTTGCCTTCAATTCGGCCTCTACACGAGAGGCTTCTGGGCGATATTTTCACGAGCCACAATATTCAATAAAGATGTCCATAAAGCTCCTTTCTTACAGTTAGTTTTTACAATAATAGGTTGTCTTGTTTTGCCATTATAAACAACAAAAGCAGAAAACGTCAAGCTCTCCGCTTTTGTAACTAAATAATATTTTTTATAACGGGCATGCCCTGACAGGCACAAAGAAGAATCAAAGTTGTAGAGACGCAAGATCTTGCGTCTCTACGGGGTACCCACCAGTTTGTAGCCCTATATTTTCATATAAATATTGATGTTTATTAGGCTTCATTCAGCAATCAGAATGTTTTCTATCATCCAGCCACATCAATTCCAGGGTCGCATCCGAGATGACTGTCAGGGTTTTCACACTCAAAATTATGATGCCTTGTATCGACATGTCCCTCTTCACTTTCGATCTCTGACTCAATGTAATTCTTCTCTATATTTTCCATGGTAACCTCCCAATTAGTGACCCCATTAAGTTTTAATAATAATGTATCATGAACGACTAGCGATTATCTATATCTTGTTGTTCTCTTCTACTTGGAACACAAATTATGTACACTCTTATCCAATGTCAAGGCAAGATTTAAAAAAAGTTAGGCCAACCCAACTAATTTATCAAAATACAATTTCTATGCATCATAACTGTTTAGAGTGGATAGATACTTTATGGCATGTTGTTTGCTGTTCTTATTTTTGCCAGAAACGTCATTTCTATTATAGGAGATATATCAGTCATAATAACATTTAAACAACAGAAGGGTGAACATGAATAATCTAAACACATCAGAATACAAAGAGGCTAACATTCTTGGGTCGATCGTCAAAATCAGACCACGGAAGCGTCAAGGCCCCAACCCTCTAATAGAGTTAGTGAAGAAATTTCAGGATGAACTCCGAAAATTTCAGGAGCTGCAAGAACAGTCATTAAAATCTTCTCAGGAATGAGCATACAAAGGAGGTATTTTGCCTTTATATGAAAGTCTAGGGACACACACAGGTGGGTGCCCCGTAGAGACGCAAGATCTTGCGTCTCTACAACTTTCATGCTTCGTTTGCCCGTCAGAGGGCATGGCCGTTATATACAGACATTAAATGGCTTGCAAGAACAGTTAAAATGAGAATCAAAGAGAATCTCAAAAGAAAACCCTGTAAGCTTTTTTGCCTACAGGGTTCCCTTTGTTTTGCCGTTTTTTTCTGTTTAACTGGTATTACTGTGTTTTCTGCTTGATACTTCTATAGTCATCCTACTTAGATCTCTCTTGGCACATTTTTACCATACGTATGACTTATGCTTATCATCTACTATTGCGTTTAATCATACCAAACATCAGCAAATATTATGCCTTAAAAAAACAAAGCTGGAGTGGTATAGTATAATAATATTAGATATCGTAATAGAGATGGAACTCATATGGATGTGGACGGCTGTTAACAGGAGTCAGCTCATTTTCTCTCTTGTACGAGATCCACTTTTCAATAACGTCCTTTGTAAAGACATCCCCTTTGAGCAGGAATTCACAATCCTTTTCAAGAGCATCCAGAGCCTCACCAAGAGAACCAGGAGCAGATGCGATTTGAGCAAGCTCTTCCGGTGGCAGATCATAGATATTTTTATCAAGAGGATCACCTGGATCAATCTTGTTCTGAATTCCATCTACCATAGCCATTGTCATGGCAGCAAAAGCAAGATAACCATTGCATGAGGGGTCTGGAGTTCTGAACTCAATACGTTTTGCAGAAGGAGAGCTTGAATACATTGGAATTCTTATGGATGCACTTCTGTTACGGCTTGAGTATGCAAGGTTGATCGGGGCCTCAAAACCTGGTACCAGACGTTTATATGAGTTGGTGGTGGGGTTTGTAATTGCGCAAAGTGCCTTGCAGTTTTTCATGATACCGCCAATGGCATAGAGAGCTTCCTGAGAGAGACCTGAATATTTATTTCCGGCAAATGTATTTTTCCCATCTTTCCAGATACTCAGATGGGTATGCATACCAGTCCCATTGTCACCATAAAGGGGCTTTGGCATAAAGGTAACGCTGGCATTGTACTTTGCTGCCACATTTTTCAGAACATACTTGAACCACGCAAGCTTATCTCCCATATCAAGGAGGCTGCTGAATCTCAGGTCAATTTCACACTGTCCGGCAGTTGCAACCTCATGGTGCTGGCACTCCATTGCGATGCCCATATCCTCTAAGGTGAGAAGCATCTCAGTTCTCATGTCCTGATATTTGTCTGAAGGGGGCAGAGGGTAGTACCCATGTTTATGACGGATTTTATAACCAGTATTGGGCATCTCATCCCGTCCTGAGTTCCAGATCGCCTCATCAGAGTCAAGCTCATAGAAAGCAGAGTTTGATTCAGAGCCATAACGGACGTTATTAAAGATAAAAAATTCCGGCTCAGGCCCTACAAATATTGTATCTCCAAGACCAGTGCTCTTCACATACTGCTCAACCTTTTTGGCAATATAGCGTGGATCTCTTGAGTAGGACTCTCCGGTAATAGGATCTTTGACATCTCCTATAAGAACGAGTGTTGGCTGAGCAAAAAATGGATCCATTTTAACTGTGGTGGGATCAGGAATAACTATCATATCGCTGTTATCAATACTCTGCCATGCCCTCATGCTGGAGCCATCAAATCCAAAGCCATCTTCAAATGAAGATTCTGTCACTTCACATGCTGGTACTGAAAAATGTTGCCATGTTCCTGGAAAATCCATGTATCTGATGTCGATCATCCGTATATTTTCTTCTTTAATTTTGGCAACAATCTCTTGAGGTGTCATGTTAATAATTCCTTTTGTGATGTAATGTTACGATGTTATTTTATTATGGTAGATACGTTGTTCTGCTATCTCTATCAATATACTCTTATGCATGCCAAACTGAAGCTACTCATGGCATTTTTAGACCATTAACTGATATAGAACAGAGAATCAAAGGGTGATATCCGGTAATCTATCTGCTTAAAGAGCATCAGATCCACGTTCTCCGGTTCTGACTCTGACAACCTCATCAACAGGCAGAACAAAAATTTTACCATCTCCTATCTTCCCTGTATTGGAAGCCTTGCAGATTGTGCTTACAACATCTTCTGCCCGCTCCTTCTTAACAATAATTTCAATCTTGATTTTAGGCACAAAATCAACAACATATTCTGCACCTCTGTATATCTCCTTATGGCCCTTTTGTCTGCCGTAGCCTTTCACTTCAGTGATTGTCATCCCCTGAATCCCAATCTCATTCAGAGCCTCCTTGACATCATCTAATTTGAAAGGTTTGATAATTGCCTCAATTTTTTTCATAAAATCCTCCTCAATTATATGCTTAAATTCAAAACTTTCCGATTATCATCTCAAGCTCAAATTTTTCTGAATCATAAAACTACACATTCTCCATTTGATATGGAGAGCTGACTGACGGGAGAGCCTTTAAAATTGAATTTTTTATCTCTTCTCCCATAGCTGGATCATCTATCTTACCGTTATCGACCGCCTTAACATAAAATATATCCACAACCTGATCAATTTTTGTGGCAACCATGGCAACTCTTACATCAAGCCCGAGTTTGTAAAGTACATTGGTTATGGCAAACAGAAGCCCTGGGAAATCGTATGTAAAGACTTCAATAATGGTAAAGAAGCTAGATGTCTCATTGTCAATCCGTACCTTGTTTGGAATGGGCATCTGGCCGGACTTGGGGGTAATTGATCTTGGCAGCTTATCAATAAGACGCTCTAGAAATGCATCATCATTGAGAGCCTGCTGAAACTCTTTTTCAGCCTTATTCCACTTCTCATTCTCAAATATCCTATCCGTTGGTGGCATCACCTTGAAAATATCAAGGGCTGTGTTGTTGCCAAGTGAATATGCCTGGGATCCCACAATATTGAGTCCATTGAGAAAAAAGACTCCGGCCAGCTTTGAATAGAATCCAGGTTTATCTTTTCCACAGACGGTTATTGTTCTTATATATGAGTCGTCATGAGATGTTATTGTCCATAAGAAATCTCTCTTTTCAAGGCGTCTGTACAGGCTGAGATGTGTCATAATCTCAGAAGCAGAGACATAGAGCAGATATCTGTGGCTCATGCAATCAAGCTCTTTTATAAGAAGAGACTCCTCCCATGAACCACTGCTATCCATAGAGATGGCCTGATTGAGCGCAACCACCTCATCCTTTTTTCTCTGTATCGTTTTTGAGGCTTTTCTGGTTGCAAGCTCTCTGTTCTTGAGTACGCCCATAACTTTCAGAAAAAGATCTCTTAACAGCGCCTCTGTCCAGCCATTCCAAGCCTTTGGGCCAGTAGCTATGGAGTCTGCAACTGTGAGCAGATAGAGCTTTTTAAGCAACGGTATCTTCTCAATTTTACTTGCACAGAATACTGCTGTCTGTTCATCACTGATATCGCGGCGGGTGGCAATCTTCATCAGAAAAAGATGGTTTCTTACAAGAAATACAGTCTCTTCAATGTCTGATGCGGTATAACCGGATCTGGCCATTATTGTACGGGTAATATTTGCCCCTCTCTCCGAATGCTCATCAGCAGGATCCCCCTTCCCTATATCATGCAGCAGCGCTCCCATTAAAAGGGTTCTCCTGTTTCTCAACTCCTTATAGATCCCGGCATAAAGCTGATTGGATTCATCTTTCTCTTTTTCTTTGAAACTGTTGATTATCTGGACACATCGGATGGAGTGTTTATCCACAGGGAAAAGATGATACTGATTGTATTGAATCTTATTCACTATCCTTGAAAATTCCGGTATGAATCTGACAAGCAGACCTGTGGATAACATTACATTAAGCACATTGAATTCCCACAGTGAATTTGAGAGAATCTGTTCAAACATCTCGACATTTACAGTATCTCTTCTCAACTTATCATCCACCAGATATGCAAATTCACCTACAATACGTCTTGCATCTATGGAGAGAGGCTTCTTTAAACGACCACTCTCCACAAATATCTTCAAGAGAAGATCTGGTTGATTTGGAATGATCTCTACTGTATCAAATTCCAGCCGTCTTTCACGGATAATAATGCCTTTGTAATTTGTAGCCCGTTTAATACCACTGAAGAGCCGAGCTTTTTTGCTCAACTGAATATCTTCTGTAATCATCAGGTTGATCTGTTTTATGAAATCCATTTTTGAATGAAGTTCCCCCATAAAACTTTCAACAGCCTTATGACCATCCTTATCTTTCAGTCCAAACAGTTTTGCCAGTTCTACCTGATGCTCAAAATGGAGCTGATCACATTTTCTACCAGCAATGTAGTGGAGCATATTCCTGATATCCCAGATAAACGCAAGTGAACTTTCAAGGGTCTTAAACTCGTCGTGAGATAGAAATCCATATCTTTCAAGGTCTTTTCGACATTTGATATCTGCCATGATCCTTGCATACCATATGATAGTATGGTAATCCCTGAGTCCTCCATGGCCTGATTTAAGATTGGGTTCCAAAAGATATGTGGAGTCACCATAATCTGTATATCTTTTCTGACTCTGGTCTATCAGGCGGTTTAAACTGGTCTGTATATGTTTTTTTGACAATCGATTTCTGAACTTCTCCATCAGCAGAGAGTATATATGTGAACCACCACATATAAATCTTGCGTCCAGCATGGTTGTAAGAATATCAAACTGCTCCCATGCCATTGTGAGACACTCCTTGACTGTCCTCACAGCATAACCTGTCTCAAATCGAGCGTCCCAGAGTGGATATACAAGCTCCTTTACAAGAGCATCTGCCCCTTTCGGAAGTTTTTTTTCAAATAAAATCAGAATATCCACATCAGAATGGACGCACTGCTCACCCCTGCCATACCCTCCAAGCGCTACAAGTGCTACTGGATTGCCACTAGCAGTCATCTCCTGAGCTATCTTACTTTTTGCAAAGGCATCCTGAAAATATTCGTCAATGATGCGTGTTAACGATTCAATGAAGTCAGTCTCTCTTCTGGTGACATATTGCTGGATAAGCGATGCTCTCTTCAGGATCAGCGCAGCTGCAGATTCATTCTGTATCTGACTTTTTATCATGGGGGAATCTGCAGCCATTAAAACCATCGTATTATTTTAAGATCCTTATATGAGTTACTGTTTAACTTAACTTTATGCAGAGAGTTGATCCAACTTCTCCTGAAAGCCATTTAGGCATTTTTCAAAGCAATATATATGCCATTACTTTGAAGCCAATATTTACAGCCTCTCTCAGTATAAACAGACAGAAAGCAATAGAGAGGCATTAATAACTAATTACAAAAATGAAGATTCAACCACCTAACAACATACACTTTTGTCCTTTTAATTTTTACTCCCACCAGAATTGACCTCTATATGCAGAGAGCAAATTTATCAAATAGCTATAGAATCTGTGAAGTAGATGGAAATAGGACCTGTTGAAGCGAGATTCTCGTCAGCCATAAGTTCTCTGGTTTACCGATACATATTACATTCAATAAAATCATAATATTACACATGTAGGATAAATCAATAAGAAGTTACGACTCACGAGGAGAAGTTATAAAATAAAAATTCCATGCAGCACAACAGAAGGGGGGTAAGAGAGCTGCATGGAAGGGGGGTGATCATAATGCAAATGATCAGGATTTAAATTTATCTTCAATTTTTTCAGGTTCTTTATCTTCCTGATCAATCTCTCTGGTCGCTTTTTTGAAATTTTTTATTCCTTTCCCTATGCCCGCACCTATCTCAGGAAGCTTGCCAGCTCCAAATATAATCAGGATGATGACAAGTATAATCAACAGTTCAGGCATTCCAATTCCACCAATCATTGCACACACTCCTATTTATCTTTTTAACAAAAACGCAAATATGCAATTATTAACACCCTGTTTGAAAAGTGTCAACATATAGTCAATTTCCTCTACTATATAGTAAATACAATATATTTTAAAATAGAAAAAAAGTTGAAATAACGGCATTTTTATGTTTTATCTTGATTCTCATATAAGTATCTGGGTGTAAATTCAGATGAGTTTAAACCAGTTTGAATCCAAATTAAGAATTAAGAATTAATTAAGACTCAAACAGACAGCTATTAATTTCCTGGAGTTTTCATGACACATCAAAATGAATCCAACATGCAGTTTTCAGGTTCTACAAAATATGTTCTGGACAGCGAACTTGCAGCTATCATCAATATCTCAATGGCCCTTGAGATGCCACTTCTGCTGAAAGGAGAGCCGGGAACTGGCAAAACAATGCTGGCCCATGCCATTGCTGAAAATCTTAAGATGCCTCTGATCATCCTCAACGTGAAATCAAGCATGAAACTTGTGGAGGCGCTCTATCAGTATGATACTCTGACACGGCTCAACGACAGCCGTTTTGGTGATTCCAAAAGGGATGTCAGCAATATCAATGAGTATATCAAAATGGGAAAAATAGGACAGGCATTTACAGCAGAACAAAGGACAGTTCTGCTGATTGATGAGATTGACAAGGCAGATACAGATTTTCAGGATGACATGCTGGACGTGCTGGATCAGATGCAGTTTGACATCATTGAAACTGATCAGACTGTAAGGACAAAACACCGACCTGTTATTATCATCACATCCAACGCAAAAAAAGATCTCTCAGACCCATTTCTCGGAAGATGCAATTTTCACCACATCGCCTTTCCTGATCCTAAAATGATGAGGAAAATAATCTCTGTCCATTTCCCATCCATTGACAGTAAACTTGCTGAAAATGCCATCTCATCCTTCTATGCCATGAGAGAACTTGACGGCATTGAGAAAAAACCTGCCACAAGAGAGCTTATCAACTGGATACGTGCGCTCAATGCAGATCCAGATTTCCGTGCAAAGGATATTGTAAAGGGAGAACTTCCATTTCTGGGTGTTCTTTTCAAAAAAAGCCCGGATTATGAAAGGGCACAGAACATAACATCAAAGCGGAAATTTTTCTAAAGGTAATATACTTCATGTTCATCACCTTTTTCTACAACCTCAAAGAGGTTGGAATCCCGGTAACACCTACATCCTTTCTGACACTGCAGAAGGCTCTCTCAATGGGTCTTATCAACTCTCTGGATGAATTTTACACCTGCGCCAGAGCAGTGCTTGTAAAGAGTGAACGCTATTTTGATCTCTATGATCAGGTCTTTGCCTACCAGTTTCAAGGGATACCCCTACCTGAAACTGACGGATTTGAGATGGATGAACTGGCAAGAGCAATGCTTGACGAGTGGTTGAAAAACCCGAAACAGCTTGCGGATGCATTAGGAATCGATGAATCCAAACTTGAAAAACTGACACCAGATGAGCTGATTGAATATTTCAAGAAGAGACTCAATGACCAGAAGGGGCGGCATGAAGGGGGCAATAAGTGGATCGGCACAGGGGGAACCTCTCCTGTTGGCCACTCAGGGTATCACCCGGGAGGTATGAGAGTGGGAGGTGAATCCAGAAACAGATCTGCTCTTAAAGTTGCAGGCGAACGCAGATATAAAGATTACTCCACTCGTGCCCCTCTGAGCCAGGCTATGATGGGAGAAGCACTCAAGCGTCTCAGAAACATGGTTCCAACAGGCCCTAAGGATCAGATAAATGTGGATGAGACCATCTACAGAACAATGAAGAACGGTGGAGAGATTGAACTTATCTTTGAGAGATCCATGAGAGACAGACTTAAGGTTCTACTTGCAATTGACAATGGTGGATGGTCCATGGATCCTTATATATCAGTTGTTCAGACCCTTTTTGACTATGCCAGATCCCAGTTCAAGGAGGTAAAAACCTGCTTTTTTCACAACACCATCTATGACTGTGTATGGGAAGATCCGGCAAGGTACCGCAAACCCATGAAAATTGACGAGTTCATCAGACGCGACCCTGATACCAGGTTCATTGTGGTTGGAGATGCAAGCATGGCTCCATATGAACTCATGGCAACAGATGGCTCCATACATATCAGGGAGAGAAGTGGCAAACCAAGCATTGAGAGGCTGCGTTTCATTGCCGATACCTTTTCCCACTCAGTCTGGCTCAATCCTGTGCCAGAGTCCATGTGGAGCTATACCCACAGCATTATAGCTATATCAAAGGTATTTCCCATGTTTGAACTCTCCATAGATGGGCTAGAGAAAGCTGTGGGAAAACTTATGGCAAAGTGATATTTGGAAGAGACTATGAATCATATCAGGGGGGAATTTCTATGGGTATCTTAGTTAGACCGCATCGACAAAATATGAAGAGAAAAATGATCATCTTCTTGTCATTATGCTGCTCTCTTTCTGCTCTGTCAGGCTATGCTCAGGAGAAGATGGGCACTTTTCAACTCTCTGACAATAACCTTCTGACAATTGAAGATTCAATTCAGAGCGCTCTTGCTCAGAACCCTGACATCGGCATGGCCCAAGATGCAGTAAAGATTGCACAGGAGGCGCTTAAACGGACAGACGCACTGTTCAGACCCAGAGTTACACTATTCAGTGAAGCCTCCACAGGAGATGCCCCTTCAGCCTATCTGTTTAAAACCATTGATCAGAGAACCTTGCCTGCCAATACCAATTTCAACGACCCTGGCACCTTTACCGATGTGGAAGGGGGGGTTAATGTAAATCTGAACCTCTACAGGGGAGGGATAGACTCACTTAATACCCGTGTTGCACAATCAGATCTCCGACAGAAGAGGGCAATGACAGATCAGACTGAAAATATAATTGTCTCTTCAGTTATAAAGCTCTTTTTTTCTATTCTTAAGGCTCAGGAGTATATAACCATTGCAAAACAGTCTGTGGAGACAATCCAGGAGCAGGTAAGGATCATGAATGTCCGGTTTCTCGGAGGAGGAGTGCTCAAATCTGATCTTCTCTCCCTTGAGGTGAGACTTGCAGAGGCAAAAAAGGATCTGGTTGAGAGTCAGAATCTTTATACTACAACCGTGACAGCCTTTAACGTGCTCCTTGGAAACAGACCAGAAGATAAGATTGAACTTGCAGGCAACTGCAGCTGTCCCATAACCTTTCCTGCCACTTACCAGGAGGCTGTAGTGATTGCAATGGAAAAGCGGCCGGAAATACTTAACTCCAGGGAGATGATTCAAAAGGCACGTCTGGAGCTGAAAAAAGCAGAAGCTACATACCTTCCAAATGTTGATCTCAATGCCCGCTGGTATCTTGGAAGTGATAACTTGAAGGTAAATGGGGGCAGTGATAACTATACAGCAGCTCTTACCATGAACTGGGATCTCTATACAGGCAATACAACTCAATCTGATATTATCATGGCAAAACACGGGCTTACGCTATCTTTGAAAAATCTGGACAAGACTGAGCTTATGATCCATCAGGATGTGCGACAGGCATATCTTAACCATGAGGACGCGTTGCAGCGACTGGATGTGGCAGGCAAAAGCGTTGAGATGGCAGATGAGTCTCTTATGCTTGTCAAGCAGCGCTACGAGGGGGGGTCTGACTCTGTTACGCGCTATCTTGAGGCAGAGCTTGCAAGAAACAGAGCAAAACTCAACAGTGCATCAGCTTTTTATGATGAGAAAATAGCACTGAGCGATATTGCCAAATCCATGGGAATTCTTTCAAACATCTGGAAAGGGGAAAAATAGATCATGCTGATCAAAGCTATGGCCATTATGAACCGCAATCAGAACACCATTTTTAAAATTGCACTTTTTTCATCTTTTATTTTCATTATATCTGGAGCAACCTCTCATCTGTTTACGTCAGATTCAGCAGCACAAAACAGAGAGAATTATCTTCCTGAAAAGAGAGTTAAAGCCTCAGTTCAGAGAGTTGAAGAGAGATACACAGCCATTGGAACAGTAAAGCCCAGAAGTGAGACAATGATTGAAGCTCAGGTGAGCGCTCAGGTACAGAAGGTGCACGTTCAGCCAGGGGACAAGGTGAACAGAGGCGACCTTCTGATAACCCTTGATGACAGGCAGGCATCTTCACGGCGAGATGGTGCAACTGCTGCATTGAATTCTGCAAAATCAGGCAGAGAGCAGGCAATGCAGGGAGTCAATGCTGCTGAAGCTGCCCATAAAGAGGCAAAACTTCAGTATGACCGCATCAACGGTTATTATAAAGCACAGGCAGCCACAAAGCAGGAACTTGAGATGGCGGAATCTGGTTATGTTCAGGCAAAAGCAACACTGAAAAGGGCAAAAGATGCTCTATCTGCATCAGAGGCAGGTATAAAGCAGGCTATGGGAGTTCTCTCAGAGACTCATGTAGGGCTTGAATTTTCCAGAATCACTGCCCCTGCAACAGGAGAGGTGATCAAGCGGATGGTGGAGCCTGGTGATCTTGCACTACCGGGCAAACCACTTATAGCGCTCAGAACAGAGACCGGTTTCAGAATTGAGGCTCATGTGCGTGAAGGGCTCATAGGGAGAGTAAAACCTGGTATGATGCTCAAAGCTGAAATCACAACACTTGGGGTCATCTGCGATACAGCGGTTGAGGAGATTATCCCTTATGCAGATCCTGCAACAAGAACATTCCTGGTCAAAGCAGCACTGCCTGATGCAATAGAGGGTATCTATTCTGGCATGTACGGAAAACTTCTGATTCCAGAATCTACTGAGGAGGTGGTTCTTATCCCCTCAGAGGCTGTCATTATAACTGGACAGCTCGAGCTTGTGATGGTCAAAGTCGATGAGAATCAGAGTAATGAGAGCAAGAGCGATGTAAATCCAAACAGTCAGGAAGCCAGGGATGGTCAGGAGAGATGGCAGCTACGCTATATTAAAACCGGCAAACAGTCAGGAGATATGGTGGAGGTTCTCTCCGGCCTCAGAGGAGATGAAACGGTTGGTGTGGGAGGCTTGAACTGATTATGGATCAGAACTCTTTACCAGATAGCCAGGAGTCCAACTTTCATCAGGGCACTATTTCAAAATTTGTAGAAAAATTTCTTGATGGAAAACTCTCCATCATGTTCATTATTGTTGCCGTCTGTCTCGGGGGGGCAGCTCTTTTAGTGACCCCAAGGGAGGAGGAGCCCCAGATTGTTGTGCCAATGGCAGATATTTATGTCAGCGCTCCCGGGGCAACACCTGAGGAGATTGAGCAGCTTGTGGTAACCCCTCTTGAGCAGTTTCTCTGGCAGATTGATGGAGTTGAGTATGTCTACTCCATGTCAAAAAAAGATATGGCACTTGTAACTGTCAGGTTTTATGTGGGTGAAGACCGTGAAGATTCTCTTATCAAGCTTCACAATCGTATCTCAATGAACATCGACAAGGTGACCCCGATTGTTAAAGGGTGGGTTATCAAGCCAGTGGAAATTGATGATGTGCCTATTGTGAACCTCACCCTCTATTCTGACAGGTATGATGATTTGCAGCTCAGAAGGGTCGGGCAGGAGCTGCTCTCAAGACTTGGCAGGGTTAAAGATACTTCAAGAACCGCTATTCACGGCGGCAGGGAGAGAGAGATACGGGTGGAGCTTCTGCCTGAAAGTATGCAGGCCATGAAGATCTCCTTTATGGAGGTTCAGCAAGCTCTTCAGGGTGCAGATGCATCGTTGACAGCTGGAAGATTCAGCAGAAAAGATAGAGATTATCTCATCTCAGCCAGCTCTTTTCTTGGAGGAGCTTATGAGATCAAGTCACTCATTGTCGGGGTGACCCAGGGCAGACCAGTATATTTAAGAGATATTGCAACCATAGATGATGGCGCAGAAGAGGCAGAGAGCTACACACGTATGCTATTCTCCCACTCATATGTAAAGAAGATGGCAGAAGAGCAGACCGGGCAGGAGAATCATGATCTCTCACTCAAAAGATATAATGCTGTCACTCTGGCAATCTCTAAAAAAAAGGGGAGCAATGCAGTTGCAGTTGCTGAAAATATCATTAAGGAGTTTCACAGGTTAGAAAAAGAGATCACTCCTGATGGAGTATACTCTGAGGTGACCCGTAACTATGGGGAGAGTGCCCATGACAAGGTGGGAGAACTCTTAAGTTCACTTGTTTTTGCAGTGGTGTCAGTTGTGGTACTTCTTGCCTTTACATTGGGGTGGAAAGAGTCTCTTATTGTTGCGCTTGCCGTGCCGATAAGCTTTGCACTTGCCCTGTTTGCAAACTATCTGTTTGGTTACACCATTAACAGAGTAACCCTCTTTGCCCTGATTCTCTCATTAGGATTAGTGGTGGATGACCCTATAACCAATGTTGAAAATATTCAGCGCCATATTATCAGTGGTGCTCTTGATCCGTTCCGTGCAACCCTCAGAGCTGTGGATGAGGTTCTGCCTCCTGTCATAATGTCTACACTTGCAATTGTTGTCTGTTTTGTCCCACTTTTTTTCATAACCGGCATGATGGGCCCATATATGGCCCCAATGGCAGCCAATGTGCCTCTTACAATAGTATTTTCAATGGTATGCGCTCTTACCTTTGTTCCATGGCTCTCATATATTCTGCTGAAATCGTCATCTAACAATCTGAGTGCCCCTACTCATGAAAAAAGAGCAGACGCCAGATCAACCCTTCTGTTCACGATCTACCGTTTTATTCTTGAGCCTTTTCTCAATTCCGGTTTTAAACGTTTTATTCTCTTCTCCACTGTTATTCTGCTTCTGATTCTATCATGCTCACTTGCACTGTTCAGGTACGTTCCTCTTAAACTCCTTCCATTTGATAACAAAAATGAGTTCCAGATTCTCCTTGAGATGGATGATGGAACAACTCTTGAGCGAACAGACAGCGTGGTTCAGCACTTTGAACAATATCTACAAAACATACCTGAAGTTACCAATATCATCTCCACTACAGGAGAGGCATCTCCCATGGATTTTAATGGCATGGTTCGCCACTACTATCTGAGGAAAGGGGGCAACTATGCAGATATAAGGGTAAATCTTCTTCCAAAGGATCAGCGGGATCAGCAGAGCCATGCCATTGTTCTCCGTCTGAGAGAGGAGCTTGAGGCAATTGCCCTGGCCCATGGAGTAAAGATCGCACTGATAGAGGTTCCACCCGGCCCTCCGGTTCTCTCAACCATTGTTGGAGAAATTTATGCTCCCATGGATCTGCCCCATGGCAAACTTATTCAAGCATCCGAACACCTTAAGAAGATCATGACACAGGAACCTTTTGTGGTTGATATAAATGCCATGACCGAGGCTGACCATGACCGGGTTGAATTTATCATTGACCGAGAAAAGTCTGCTCTGCACGGCATTGATACAAGTACCATCATAGCAACCCTTGGAGGAGTCATTAGTGGCAATGTCCCGGCTTTTGTCCATCTGCCAAGGGAGAGAGAGCCTCTGAAAATAAAGGTGACTATACCAAGAGCAATGCGATCATCTATTGCAGCTATCAAGGCGATACCGATCAAGGGTGGCAGCGGGGAAATGGTGCCATTAGCAGAACTTGTCAATGTAAAAGTCTTGAAGAATGAAAAGAGCATTTACCACAAAAATCTTGAGCGGGTTATCTATGTACTTGCTGACACTGCCGGAAGGGCTCCGGC
>Ga0209800_10002637_pt1 | contig 15471 bp, 13 predicted proteins | sample Higcelweek8metaG_FD_187174 | JGI IMG/M metagenome (GOLD analysis project Ga0209800, IMG submission 187174) | Freshwater pond sediment microbial communities from the University of Edinburgh, under environmental carbon perturbations - High... | ecosystem: Environmental > Aquatic > Freshwater >...
AATTGTTTAATCTGCTTGGAAAAATCATCCTCAAAGATATTGTCTCCCAAAATTAATGCCACATTATCCTCTCCGATATGATTTTCACCCAAAACTAAAGCTTCTGCTAAACCGCGGGGCACTGACTGAACTTCAAATGAGATATGTATATCATATTTCCTAAAAAGCGCTCCCAATAAATTTAAAAACTGTCCGCTATGCTCGGGTGCTACAATAATCAAAATATCTTTGATGCCAGCCTTAATCAAAGTATTAAGCGGATAAAATATCATTTGCTTATCATACACCGGCAAAAGTTGCTTACTAGTTGTGGCAGTCATTGGGAAAAGTCTTGTAGCTGTTCCTCCGGCCAAAATTATACCCTTCATTTTATTTCTTCTATTTTTCATAAATTTTTTAAATTATTATTCTTTTACCTTCTTTAATATCATTAAGCCCAAAACAAAAGCTATCAAAAAGAATATTGCTCCGTAAAAGCAAGGTGTCAAAAATGGATTCACCAGCCCCACTGCACAACCTGTAGAACATTCCCTTTTATTTATCCAATCTACCAATTCTACACCAAAGTTTACCCACGCAAAGATAGTTCCTAATAATAAAACCCAAAATTGTATCTTTATTATTTTTTGCATATTTTTTAAAATTAACAAATAACCCAATCCACTCAAAATTGAGATACCTCTATTTTAAACCAAATTTAGCAATTATGCCAATATTTTGCAAGTAAAAACCCCTTACCTAAATAATACGATAAGGGGTCCAAAAATTTGCAAAAGAGCTATCTGAAAATATTATCCTTTCAAAAATTCATTCAAAGAAGTCTCCTTGAGACTGACTCTGCCCTCCCATTGATTGATTTGTAGATTCACCACTGGAAAAACTCTTTGGTGATGACTTATTGGTCCAATAAATTTTGAACCACAGCCCCAAAAATTTTCCCAAAAAGATGGACTATTTTTTTGTAACTTTTTGTATTCATTGGGGCTAGTCTTCATCAATCGCCAAGCAATTGCCAAAAACACCAGCGCCAAAAATCCACCCCCGCAAAGAATCACAAATTTAAAGGCAATATCTAGATAACTCATCAGCATTTCCTCCAAAAAATTTAGCCACAAAAATTCATGGGTAGACCGCTATATTTGTCCAACAAAGAATACCAGATTTGATTATCTTCTTCATCCAAGCCCGCCATTACGATGCATGGATTGCCATTGTTTAATCCATCTCTGAATTCAATCATTGAGGTTATCTCAAGTTGCTTTCCTAAATTAAAAAATCCTTTAAGAATTTTGTATTTAATAGATTGATGATATTCAACCAAAATATTGACTGCTTATTCAGGTAAAATTCTTTCATTTAACTTTATAACTTCGCAAAAATTTGCCATAATCACCTCCGATTATTTTAATCTAATAAAAAGAACTGCTTTGATTTTTGTTTTTAATCAACCTTCAACTTATTTAAAGCTGATTAAAAAATAAAAACTTAAAATGTCTATATAAAATATTTTATCGGGATGCCGAGAATCGCCACGTTATCCAACATGATAAAAACTCTGCTCACTAGCACCTTCAACAAAAAGCCTGTTAAAATATCAAGTCGGGATGCCGAGAATCGAACTCGGATCACACGCACCCCATGCGTGCATACTACCACTATACTACATCCCGCATCCGCCCAAGGGCGGAAAAATTCCAAATCTCAAGCGCTAAACCTTAAACAGGGCCTAACACCTACAACCTAAATGCTATAAACTAAAAAGTTATTTATTCAAAGGAAATTTCTTACAAAGACTAATCACTTCTTTTCTGATTATTTTTAGGACTTCATCATCTTGGTGATTTTCAACAGCTGCATTTATCCAATTAGCAATTTTCTTTACTTCAGCCTCCTTCATCCCGCGAGTGGTAATTGCCGGGGTTCCGATTCTTACTCCACTTGGATCAAAAGGGCTCCTAGGATCATCAGGAATCATATTTTTATTAACCGTAATGCCAATTTTATCCAAGGCAATTTCAGCCTCTTTGCCAGTTACACCTTTGCTACCAAACACGTCCACCAAGACCATGTGATTATCAGTGCCCCCAAACATTAACTTAAATTTATATTTCTTTAATTCTTTTTCTAAAACTTTAGCATTAAGAATTACTTGCTTGGCATATTTTTTAAATTCGGGCTTTAAGGCCTCCCCAAAAGCTACTGCCTTAGCAGTAATATTATTCATATGTGGTCCACCTTGGAACCCCGGGAAAGTTGCCTTATCGATAGCTGTGGCATATTTTTCTTTGCACATTATCATTCCACCTCTAGGCCCTCGCAAAGTCTTATGAGTTGTAGTAGTCACAATATCAAAATACGGTACTGGATTGGTAATCGCCTTGCCAGCAATAAGCCCAGCGATGTGTGCAATATCAATCATCAAAATCGCTCCTACCTTATCAGCAATTTGTCTAAATTTTTTGTAATTTAAATTTCGAGTATAAGCGGAAAAACCAGCTAAGATCATCTGGGGCTTTTCTTTGATAGCTAAAGCTTCCAATTCATCGTAATCAATTTTTCCATTAGCCTCAGTTTTGTAACCGATGAAATTATAAATCTTAGCAGAAAGTGTCACTGGATGACCATGAGTCAAATGTCCACCATGGGACAAATCCATACCCAATATTTTATCCCCTGGCTTTAAAACCGCGCTATAAGCAATCATATTAGCAGGTGCACCAGACAATGGTTGTACATTTACATGCTCGGCGCCAAAAATCTTCTTGGCTCTTTTGATTGCCAAACTCTCCACAATATCAGTATACTCTTGCCCACCATAATATCTTTTTCCAGGATAACCTTCAGAATATTTGTTGGTAAAAACGCTACTCAAAGCCTCTAAAACAGCACTCGAAACATAATTCTCACTCGCAATCATTTCCATCCCTTCGGCCTGCCTCTTAATTTCACCGCTAATTGCCTTAAAGACCTCGGGGTCATTTTTTTTAATATTTTTCATTTTATTTCTTTTTTACAAATTAAAACCTGCCAACCCGCCTCCTTAAGCTCGGATTTTACTCCGTTATTATAGCATCCAAAACCAAAATAAATCAAATAAAAAACGCTCTCGGGACGATTGTCCTTTGAGCGCTTAAATGATACAAAATTTTAACCAACTTGCTTTTCATAAGCGAGTCGATAATGTCCGGAGTTAAAAGCGGGTGGAATCAGAGCGTTATTCGAAACTGCTCCATTTGAAAAAACGTTTATCCAACCATTGGAAGTTTTTTTCGGATAGAGATGTTGTATCCCGATATGATAAAGCAGATTCTTCATCCAGATATTGATGTACTCGCCAATAGTCACTTTTGAATTTCTATTGTGTTTTAATACAGAAATAACTGGCCAACTCTCCAGATTGGTTTTTTTATCGGAAATAATAAAACAAAAAACAATATGAAAAAATTCTCCCTGATCTTCAACAAAAATTCCTAACTTGATTGATTTTTTGGACCCCTCCATGATGTCAAACATCTTACAATTAATGTCCCTTTTAAATAATCTGGTGTAATTTAAAAAGACTTTTTTAATTCTAGTTGGTGTTGCAGAAACAACTAAAGATTTTTTTTCATCTTTTTTATCTTCCATTTTAACTTTTCTCCTTTGAAAAAGAACTCAAAAAGATAGCCCCTATAACTATCTATCACTATATTATAGCACTAAATAAGTGAAAAGGCAATAGCTGGCTTGACTTCCCGAAAATTAATAAGCTATCATTAAGACAGTTCTCTCTAATAATATTAAACGATATCCAAGGAGATATTCTGATGAATTTATTTATTAGATTAAAAATTACCCAGGAATTAAATGCCAACAAGCTTAAAAGTGCATTATTTATAATTCTCACTCTCGCTTCGCTTTACTTGCATGCGTATATTGTTAATCAGAGCTATTTAAACCTCTTTAAGTCTTGGCCCTTCTTGTTAATTGATTTGTTTTTTTTTAGTAATTACCATTTACTCGCTTTCTCGAGTATTTATATGGAAAGAACTAAAATCATCAATAAACCAAACAAATTCAAGCTAAAAAAATAGGACCTAAACTAATGTTCCAGAAATCCAAAAAAATGGACTTGCGGTAAAATTACCCAGGTCCATTAATTATATAATCAAGTTAAATTCCTTTAAAATTTAAAACTACAATTTCTGATCTGCCTGAAGTCCGCATCATCGGCCCCCAAGTTCCAGTCCCACTGGACGTGTAGATATTAAAATCCCCTTCCTGCGTCAGACCACTGTGATATTTACCATACACCCAGTAAGTAATTAATCCAAAAGGAAAAATCTGCCCTCGATGACTGTGACCAGCCAATTGCAAATTAACTCCTAGATTTTTGGCCTCTTTGACTGAGTTAGGATTATGGTACAGTAAAATATTGGGCAAATTTAAATTTAAACCCTGTATCTTTTTAAATTTAGCAGTAAAACTTTCACCATCTCCTCTCTCAGGATAACTCATCCCGATTATCTGCACCCCTTCAATCTCGATTATTTCGTCATTTAAAGTTTTAACCGGGGTGCTCCTCAATGCTTCGCTTGATTTATCTACGCCCAGATAAGTCTCGTGATTACCTGTGATAAAATATATTCCACTTTGTGCTTTCAAATTTTTTAAAGGATTTACTAAATAATCTAACTCCCCATCCATCCCGTCAAATAAATCTCCCGTAATAAAAATCATGTCTGGAGACTGCGCATTTACTTTGTTGATAATATTATTTAAAAACTTCTTACCATAGATGTGCCCCAGATGCACATCCGAAAGTTGCACTGCTTTTTTATTTTCCCAGCTTTTGGGTAAATTTTTTATCTGGACGGTTACATTTTTTACCCTTGGATTATAAGCATTCCACGCTCCCCAAGCCGAATAAATCACCGCAAAGATAATTGAAAATATTACCAAATATTTATAATCAAAACTTTGGCCTGACAATTTAGCAATTCCAATAATTACCCAAGATATTGCAAAAGCCATGGTCAAATTCCAACCCACTCCCAACCAAAAACTAAAAACTGAATAAGTTATTTTAGCTAAAATTCCCTCGCTATAATGAGCTAAAATTGAAGACAAGATAAAGCTGATGCTCAAAAGAAATAATCCTCCACCCAACCAAAGTTTAATGTTGGTAGCACTGATAGATAAAAATTTAACTAAAGAAAAATACAAAAAGAAATGCCCCCCCAGCAAAATGGAAGAGAAAACAAGCAAAAACAAAAGCATCATTAAAATATTCATGGTTTAAAATTAATTCATTATCTATTCAATTTTAATCTACTTATTAGTTGCAGTCAAAGAATAAACAATTTCATCTCTTTGCTAATCCAAGGGTGCAAAACCTACCAACCACCGCCGCCTCCACCACCTCCACCGCCGCCGGCTCCACCAGCACCCCCTGAACCAGATGGGGCCGAGGTACTAGCCGAAATGCTCTTTGATAAACTATCCATGGTACTGGCAAAACTATTTGCATCAAAAGAGCTTAAATTACTTCCCACATACCAAACGGGTACATGACTAGCAAAATAATCTTCTCCATAAATTTCTTTAATCTTCTTAATCCAAATATCAGTAATTCCAAAAAGAATTGCATAAGGTAAAAATTTCTCAAAAATATTTTCTTCTTCATAAAATTTAGCCCTATCCTTATCTACGGTCTCCATAAATAATTTAAAGCCTTTTATCTTCCAATTCATTTCGGCTCCCTCCAATGTACGCTTGGGCATAATAAAACCAAAAATTAAAATTGTAATTCCTGAAAGTGCCACCGCCAAACTCAACCAAGTCGAAATAGAAGCAGTAAAAATGGCGCCCCAAATAGTCAAAACAAAACCAATAGGAATGAGGATGGTGGAATATTTAATTCCCGTAGCTACAATTAAATTTTTACTACCCAGTAACCCATTACCATCCTTTTTTACATCTTTTAAGATTTTATAAAAATTATTTTTTAAAGAAGACAATTTTATTACATTCCATTTTTCAAATATTTTATTTAAAATATTTTTTTGTACTGAGTTCAACTTGCTCTCTGCTTCTGTATTATTTACCCTAGTGAATTCGTGATCTTTGGAAGTAAAAATCAATATTTTATTTTCTATTTCCTTAATAGTAATTATCCCCTTGGTGGCAAAATTTATTATTTCAGCGGTTATAAATTCATTTTTAAGAGTTCCATTAGTCATTAATAATCCCATTTCGATCGGAGACATGTCCTTGGGCGATTCATACTGAGCAATCACGGTTTTATTAAAGGCTGGGTCATCTCCATACTTTTTCCAAATTTTAAAACAAATTATAAAAACTAAGACTGGAATTAATAAAAACAGATAATTTCCATAAAGCTCCCAAAAGCTTGGCACATAGGGGGTAAAAATATTTTTAGGAAAGGTTACGGCCACAGTAATCCCCTGCCTCATGGATAATTTTTTAACAGAATTCACCGCTAGAATATTACTATTTATCCAATGAGAGTTAGCATAAGCACTACCTTTTTCTCCAAGAGAACCGCTATATAAATCCACTTTACTATTAGCCTCTGATATTTCTGCAGGAAAAATTATTTTTATATTAGCCTTATCAATTTCTAAATCCCAAAAATTGCCAGTTAAATTCCAATATAACTCATCAAAATCATTATTCCAAAAACGAATAGCGTTTTTTACTTGATATTTAATCACATAAACATTAGTCCCCTGAACGGTTTTATCCGCACTACCAATTTTCCAAGTAACTGTTTTATCAGCACTATTTTTACTTTCGGAATAATCATATTTATTACCATTTAAATCTGTAATGCTAATGAGCTCTACGGGAGCTTTAATCGTGCCTATTCCATCAACCTCAACCTTTTCTGGTAAAATTCTAAATATTCCATGTTTATCAATACCGCTGCCACAATCAGCGGTGATGGTTTCAGTAATATTCAAACTGGAATCTTTGTTAACAACTATTTCTGAATCGAAATCCTGGATATACCAATCGGTGACATTTTCCCGAGCATAGGATTTGTTTATAAAAACAAGCATTCCTATTGATACAACTAAACAGAATTTTAAAAAACTTTTTAACATAGATTGTGTTTTAATTTTCAATTTACATTTTTCAATTCCTGCCTGCCGGCAGGCAGGTTCAATCAATTTTCAATTCAATCAATTTTCATTGAAAATTTTAAAATTTATTGTAAATTGTGAATTGATTATTGAAAATTATTAATTACATTTTAGGTTTTCTAATTATAAAAAACATCACTGTCGCCACAATTGCCCCCAGCGTATCTGCTAGCATATCCTTTTGTGCGTCCCAGATATCCCCCTGACTTCCTAGGTAAGCGATACCAGCTTCAGGGTTAGCAGTAGCTGCGTAAATCCACTCAATCAACTCATAACTCATCGCGATCGTCGCAATCAAAAAAATCGGGTAAGTAAACAAAATAAATTTATTGGCTACAAGCTTCTTGTGCCAAAGCCACTCTGCAATTGCAAAAGCATAAAAACCCACCGAAAAGTGAGCCATCCTATCAAAATGATTTCTAGTAAAACCAAAAAAATCTGTCACCCAATCAAATGGCACCAAAGCAAAGGTCCAATGCCCGCCAATGGTATGCAGATAAATAAGCACAAACATTAAAGCATAAGCCACTCTAGAAAAGACCATTCCGCCCCAATAAAGACCCAGTATAAATGCTAAAATAATCCACACTGTTAGATTCTCCACAAACCAAGTCATCCGATCAACAGGACTAATTGCTAGCACTAAAAACAAAATCCCATAACCTATCATCAGATATTTTAAAAATTTTACTGATTGATTAATGGCTTCGTCTTTCACTTCGATTTTCATATTTTTTTATTTTAATTTTATTTAATTTTATCACAAATATAAAACTATAAAAAGCAAAAACGCGATTTTGGTCGCGTTTTTTAGAAATAGTATTTTTTTATAATCAAGAAACCCTCTCTGTCACTGATTACAGCGACATCTCCCCCAAAGGGGGAGATGAATGCTTAAACTACTGCGCTAAAAGCTATTTACTACTTTCCTACGCCCGAGAGACATATTCCCCTTTTTCAGTATTTACTACAATTTTATCTCCTTCGTTAATAAATAAAGGGGTAGTAATTTTAGCACCGGTTTCCACCGTCACCAGTTTATCTCCACCTGAAACAGAGTCCCCCTTGATTCCTGGAGGAGCAGATGTAACTGTTAATTCAACTTTTACTGGCAATTCAATATTAATCGGATTACCATTGAAATTAATAATTGAAACTTCTACGCTCTCTACCAAATAATTAGCCGAGTCGCCAATTACTTTTTTAGGCAAAGAAAATTGCTCATAATTAGCACTGTCCATAAAGGCAAAACCATCTCCATCTTGATAAAGATACTGGGCATAAGTTTTTTCAATATCTGCCTCATCCACCTTATCAGCTCCCTGAAATGTTTTTTCCAATACTGCTCCTGTAGCTAAATTCTTAAGCTTAGTTCGAAGCACTGCGCCAGCACGGCCAGTTTTAGAGTGCTCATCCCAAAGAACCTTAAAGGGCTCTCCCTCCAAAACAATATTCTTACCTGCTTTTATTTTTGAAATGTTTAACATGAAGATTAATTTCAAATTTTAAATTCGAAATTCAAAATTATTTTATTACAATCGGTGTAATTGACATTATTCTAGATCTTTTAATTGCTCTAGTTAGAGTCCTTTGATGTCTTGCACAAGTTCCAAATCTTCTTGGAGGATAAATTTTTCCTTGAGAGTTAACAAATCTTCTCAATAATTCAGCATTCTTATAATCTATTTTATCAACTTTATCTTGGCAAAATTGACAAGTCTTTTTTTCTATCATCTATTTTCAGCTTAATTTTATATTAAATAAATTTAATATAACAAGCTATTTAACTTTAATTTATTTAAAACGGTACATCCTCAATCTTTATCTCTTCCTGCTCATCATCTAAATTGATGGTTGGAATTTCTTCTTCCACTGGAGCCGGTTTTGGAACTTGATTAACAGGTGCTTGGTTAACTGGAGCTTGATTATTTTGCATTGGTTGCGCTTGCGGTTGCACAGGATTGCTGTTCGTCGGTCTTTGAGCATTTGCATATCCGCCTTGACTAGCACCCTGAGGCTTAGCACCAAATTGCATCTCAGTTGCAACTATTTCAGTCACTCTTCGCTCTACATTATCTTTACCAACATAACTTCGAGATTGAAGCCTTCCTTCAAATAAAGCTTCCTGACCTTTAATCAGGTATTGCCCCGCAACTTCAGCTAATTTTCCGAAAATTACAATATTATGAAATTCAGTAGTTTCTTGCTTCTGTCCATTTTTATCTGTCCAGAAACTATTAGTCGCCAATCCAATACTTGCCACAGTAGAGCCAGTATTGGTGGTTCTGATTTCTGGATCACGTGTTAGTCTACCCACCAAAGTCACTTTATTAATGTTCATATTTTTATTTTGAGGATAAAATTCACTTTTATAAATTTTATCTCCATTTAAATAAATTAGATGTTTAAGATTTCATCTAGTTTTCCATCGATATCATCATCATCTAAGATTTTTTCTTCTTTTTTCTTTGTCTTTTTCTTTGGCTTTACTTCTTTTACCTCTTCAGCTTCTGCCTCTATTACTTCCTCCTTAACTGCCTCTTCAATTGCAACCTCTTCTTTTTTCTCTTTAACTTCTTTGACTGGCTCAGCAACTACTTCCTCCTTCTTTTCTACTACTTTTACCTCCTCAGCTTTTACCTCTTGTACCTTTGGCGGAGTAACTTTTAAAGGAGTTGTTCTTGTTTCTGTTCTTCTATCTTCTCTACCTCTTGCTTGTGCAGCACTTCTTTCATCAATTATTTCCAAATCCTTAAGAGGTGGTAGATCATCAGTTTTAACAACCATGTATCTTAAAATTTCTTGGTTGAATCTTAGTTCTTTGTTAATTTCTCCCATTATATCATAATCAGGAAATTGTTCATCACGCTCATCCTTTGATGGCACAGTAAATCTTCTAGCCACATAAGTTCCTCTTTTTTCTCCTTTGATATCATAAGACAATCTCCTTTTTCTCACGAATTCACCTTCTAGAAAAGTTCCCTTATGTTTTTCAATTATCTTCTCTATGTTTGGTCTGATTTTGTCCAAATCAGCCTCCTTTGATTCCCCAATGAGGTAACAAATTTCATACTCCATATTTTTCGTTTAACGATCAATGCTTATAAACTAATAAACAAAAACCGAAATAAATTATTTATAAAAATAAACTTACCAAAAGAAAGTCCTTAAATGGTAAGTTTATTATGAATGTCTTATCCTTTTTAAAGAGGCGAGACATTCTAGGACTTTCTTAAGTTGTATCTACCTACACTAACACCTACGTTATCGACTGTCAATAATAACTATTCAGTCTCTCTAAATCCACTTCCAGCTGGAATAAGTCTTCCGATAATCACATTTTCTTTAAGACCCTTTAATGAATCTACTTTGCTCTCAACTGAAGCGTTAATTAATACTCTAGCAGTTTCAATAAATGAAGCGGCGCTCAAGAATGATTCAGTAGAAAGCGCTACCTTGGTAATTCCCAATATCACTGGTTTTCCCTTAGCTACTTTTTTACTTCCATTCTTAGCTTTTTCATTGACTGTTTCGTATCTCTCTCTGCTTACTACATCACCAGAAAGTAATTCAGTATCTCCAGAATCATCAATCTTAATTCGACTCAACATTTGCCTGATAATAACCTCAATATGTTTATCATTAATTCCTTCACCTTGAGAAGCATAGATTTCTTGAATTTCTTTTACAATATATCTATGAACTGCCTCGTAACCCATTACTTTGTAAAGTTTCTTTAAGTCAATGTGTCCTTCAGATAAGATTGTTCCTTGAGCAATCAACTCCCCATTAGAAACTTTAACTGTTGCGTTAGCTGGAATTTGATATTCTTTAACATCATCCTTATCGCTAGTTGATTCAATTTTGATAGTAGTATATTTTCCTTTACCATCAGTTTCAATGCTTCTAACTTTTCCATCCAACTCTGAGATAAGAGCCTCTCCTTTTGGAGGACGAACTTCAAAGATTTCTTCAACACGAGGAAGACCTTGAGTGATATCTGAACCAGCAACTCCTCCAATATGGAAAGTACGCATAGTAAGCTGAGTACCTGGCTCTCCAATAGCTTGAGCAGCCACGATTCCCACTGCCTCACCTTTCTTAACTAATCCACCTCTTCCCAAATCCAATCCGTAACATCTTTGACAAACTCCCACTCTGGTTCTACAAGCTACTACACTCCTAATTTTAATTCTCGCAATATTAGCTTTTTCGATAGCCTTAGCCTGCTCAGTAGTTGCTAGTTCTCCCTTGATTCCTATTTTTTCACCAGTTGTTGGATCAAGAATATTTTCAAGTAAAACTCTTCCTACTACTCGATCAGCGAAACTTTGACCAATTCTATCTGAATCCTCTTTGTATAAATATGTTCCCTCAGTATCTCCACAATCTTCTTCTCTCACTACAATGTCTTGACTAACATCCACCAAACGACGAGTCAAATAACCAGCAGTTGCAGTTCTAAGAGCGGTATCAGCCATACCTTTTCTAGCTCCATGAGTAGACATAAAGTATTCCAACACATTCAAACCCTCCTTAAACGAACTTTTAACTGGCAATTCCATAGTTTCACCACTAGCGTCAGCCATCAAACCTTTCATACCGGTCATCTGTACTACTACTGACTCGCTACCTCTAGCTTTAGAATAAACCATCGCGTAAACTGGACCTTCCTTATCAAGAGACTCTCTAACTTTATCAGTAATTTTATTTTTGGCCTCATTCCAGATTTCAATAGATTTATTTCTTTTTTCTTCAGCTGTCAAAAGACCCATATTATATTGTTCCATCACAATATCAACTTTATCTTCTGATTCTTTTAAGATTGCGCCTTTTTCTTTTGGCACGACAAGGTCATCCATTCCCCAACTTATTCCTGATTTTCCAGCCGCCTTAAATCCTAAATTTTTTACATTATCTACAAACTCAGCTGTTTTTTCTTGGCCAACTGCTACAATCATTTTAGAAACTATTTTCTTTAGCTCCCCCTTGGTCATTTCAGCATTTACAAATCTTAATTCTTCAGGTAAAAGTTCATTGAACATAATTCTTCCGATTGAAGTTTCCATTAGTTCTCCATTAAAGATAACTTTTATTCTGGAATTTACCTTCAAATATCCCAACTGATATGACATCAAAGCCTCTTCAGCTGAAGAGAATGCTTTTAATTGCTTATTTTCAACCTCTTTAATATGAGTTAGATAATAAATACCCAAAACGATATCCAAAGTTGGAATAGTAATCGGATCACCACTGGCTGGTTTCAAAAGATTTTTAGAGGAAAGCATCATGTTAGCACTTTCTTCTCTGGCTTTATCAGTAAGTGGCACATGAACCGCCATCTGATCTCCATCGAAGTCAGCGTTGAACGCGCTACAAACCATCGGATGAAGTTGAATTGCTTTTCCTTCGATAAGTACTGGTTGAAAAGCTTGAATTGAAAGTCTGTGAAGGGTTGGTGCACGGTTAAGAAGTACATAATGCTTTCTAATGATATCATCTAAGATTTCGTATGCGATTTCAGTTTCAGTATCCACCATTCTTCCAGCCATTCTAACATTGTGAGCATGTTCCTTTTCAATTAACTTGTTTATAATAAAAGGCTTAAATAACTCCAATGCCATTTTCTTTGGCAAACCAACTTGATGCAATTTAAGTTGCGGTCCAACCACAATTACACTTCTTCCTGAATAATCTACTCGTTTTCCAAGTAAATTTTGACGGAAACGTCCTTGCTTTCCTTTTAAAGAATCAGCTAGGGAACGAAGTGGTCTTTTTTGTCCAGTTGAAGCAGCTACAGAAGCATGCGAACGACGCATACTGTTATCGAAAAGGGAATCAACAGCTTCTTGAAGCATTCTTTTTTCATTTCTGGTAATAACTTCCGGCGCGCCAAGATTAATTAATTTTTTAAGACGATTATTTCGGTTAATAATTCTTCTATATAAATCGTTCAAATCGCTAGTTGCATAACGTCCTCCATTCAAAGCAACCATCGGACGAAGATCTGGTGGAATAACTGGGATAACAGTTGGAAACATCCATTTCAATTCCAAGGTAGATTCTTTAAATCCTTGCAAAAGTTTTATTCTTCGGATAATTTTCTGATCAGTTGACTTTCCGGCCTCAATTAAATCTTTTTTAAGCTGAGTAATAGTGCTATCAATATTTAGATCAGATAAAAGGGTTCTAATCGCCTCTGCTCCAATTCCAGCTGTAAAAACTTGTCCAGCTTGAGAAGATAGATTGAAATAATCAATTTCTGACAAAACTTGGAACATTTTCAAGTTCTTTATTTCGTTTGAAATATAATCAAATTGACCCTTGATATCTTCCATTTTAGCGTTAGCCTCGGCTTCATCTTTGCTTTCTTGTTTAGCTTTTTTAAGCTTATTTTTGTATTCTTTCTTAGTTTGTTCTAGAAAATCTCTCTTCTTACCTTCATCAATACTAGTTACAATATAAGCAGAAAAGTAAACTACTCTTTCTAAGTTTTGATATGAAAGACCCAATGCCAAACCAACTCTAGAAGGCACGCTTCTTAGAAACCAGATATGAGAAACTGGTACAGCCAATTGAATGTGTCCCATTCTTTCTCTTCTAACGCTAGATTTTGTTACTTCTACTCCGCATTTATCACAAACTATTCCTTTATATCGAATTCGTTTATATTTACCACAATAGCATTCCCAATCTTTGGCTGGTCCAAAGATTTTTTCGCAGAAAAGACCATCCTTTTCATAGCGTTGAGTTCTATAGTTTATAGTCTCCGGCTTAGTCACCTCTCCTCTTGACCAACCCATTATTTTATCTGGGCTAGCAAGACTTAAGCGGACACTTTTGAAGTCACTTACACCTGTATTATTTTCCATAAGTTTTGGAAAAGATTAGTCAAAACCATTTTTGGTTTAATGAGCTAACTTGAAATATTATGAAGTTATTTAAAAAATGCTAATTAATTATTCGTCTACCTCTTCGCTCTTTTTAATTCCAAGCAATTCCACATCCATACATAATCCCTTTAATTCATTTACTAACACATGGAAAGAAGCTGGAATACTTGGGCTGCTAATTCGCTCTCCTTTGATGATAGACTCATAAGCACTTGATCTTCCTCTTACATCATCTGACTTAATAGTCAACATTTCTTGCAATGTGTAAGCAGCTCCGTAACCTTCAAGCGCCCAAACTTCCATTTCTCCAAAACGTTGTCCTCCGAATTGAGCCTTACCTCCTAACGGCTGTTGAGTAATCAATGAGTATGGTCCTATAGAACGCATATGCATCTTGTCGTCGATCAAATGGTTCAGTTTCATTATATACATCACTCCCACTGTTGATTCATTATCGAAATACTCTCCTGACTTTCCATCAATCAATCTAACTTTTCCGTTTTCTGGAAGTCCAGCTTTTTTTAATTCGCCCTTAATATCATCCTCACTTACTCCATCAAGTGCTGGGGTAGCAACCTTGTAACCAAGTTTTGAAGCAGCCCAACCCATATGAATTTCCAAAATCTGTCCAATATTCATACGACTCGCAACTCCCAAAGGATTCAAAATAACATCCATTGGAGTTCCATCTGGAAGATGAGGCATATCCTCAACTGGTGCAATTCTTGAAATAACACCTTTATTTCCATGACGTCCGGCTAACTTATCTCCTACCGCTACTCTTCTCAATTGAGCAATTGAAACTTGAATTTTTTTGATAACGCCAGTAGAAAGTTTGTCACCTTGTTCACGAGAAAATATTCTTACATCTACTACTTTTCCATGTTTTCCATGCGAAAGGTATAATGAAGAATCTTTTACATCCCTAGATTTTTCTCCAAAAATAGCACGCAATAATCTTTCTTCAGCAGTCAAATCTCCCTCTCCTTTTGGAGTAATCTTTCCTATTAAGATATCTCCAGAAACGATTTCTGCTCCAACACTGATAATTCCTTCTTGATCAAGATTTTTTAATCTGTCTTCTCCAATATTTGGGATATCTCTCGTTACAACCTCCGGCCCAAGCTTAGTATCACGCACATCAATAGAAAAATCTTCGATATGAATTGAACTATATCTGTCATCATGCAAAAGTCTTTCTGAAAGAATAATCGCATCTTCAAAGTTATAACCTTCCCAAGGAATAAAAGCAGTTAATACATTTTGTCCCAAAGCAATTTCTCCATGATCAGTTGAGGCACCATCGGCTAATAATTGACCTTTTTCAACCATATCTCCCACTGTTACCCGAGGAATTTGATTCATACTGGTAAAAGCATTGGATTTAGCAAAACTTTGTAAAACGTATTCTCTTTTGTAAAATTTATTTT
>Ga0209800_10002641_pt1 | contig 15447 bp, 8 predicted proteins | sample Higcelweek8metaG_FD_187174 | JGI IMG/M metagenome (GOLD analysis project Ga0209800, IMG submission 187174) | Freshwater pond sediment microbial communities from the University of Edinburgh, under environmental carbon perturbations - High... | ecosystem: Environmental > Aquatic > Freshwater >...
TGAAAAGGCTTTTTGTAAAATTTTAGAACAAGAAATTGATTATGACGATGATGTGGTGTTTTTTCAGGATGAGGGTACTCTTTTTAGTAAGCAGATGGGATGGGATGAAGCTGAGGGTGAGATTTTTGACATTGTTTCCCTGATTTACAATCTTCGGTATTCCGATCGGCTCAAGAACCTGAAGAAGGGCGATTTGATTGAATTATTTTTCTGGGATATCAACGAAATTTATCCCTTAAAGATGAAATTCAGTGGCAGTGATGAAGTTAAAACCCAAGCCGGCACTTTTCAATGCTTAAAAATAGAACCGGTTATAGAGAAAGGTTCTGACCTGAGTAAAAAGTCGCCCCTCACGATCTGGATTACAGACGATGCTCGAAAACTGCCTGTTCTGATTCAATTCAATCTGAAAGTAGGTTCAATCAAGTGCGAACTGGATTCTATTTGAGATCGTTAGGTGTTAAGTTTTAGAAACGACTAAAAACTGTATCTGTTGTTTCGAATATTCAGGACATCAGGGTTATTGAAACCCGACAGTATTGGCAGACTTGTCATCGTTGTGGGATACTTGTTGTTTTTTATTGTTATTGGTAGTTTATTATACCTTGAATGTTTTATTTGCGTCTCTCCAAACGCATTCGGGTCATTCGTTCGCGCATCCCGCCATTTTTAAGGAAATCTTCGCCAATCGACTCCAATTGCTTAAACAGCAAATAATCGGTTTGCTTAATCAGGCAGAGAGCCATATTGGCAATGGTTTCGGGCGGACGGGTTTTTACCAGTGCCATGTAAAAAGTAGAATCGTTGTGCTTCCGCCCAAGTTCGCGCATCTTCAGCAATTCTACCGAGCCATCCTCCCACTGGCGGTGACCACGTGTGCGTAGGTAGTCTTCGTAATCGACCAGTAACTCCTGCAAGCTTGCTTTGGCTACATTTATTAACTTTATTTCTGTTTCTTTCGATGTGGCCGAAGCCGCGCTTCCCTCTACAATATTTTGTTTGCCCGAACGGGCAGCCTGTACCATTTGGTCAATGGTGCGGTCGCCACGCCTCAGGTAATTTTCACAAAAGTAAAAGGTAATATCGAATATAGCCTCCGCTTTTTGGTAGCTAAAAAGCTTGCGGAAGTTGCCGGTTCGCGGCACTAAAGGCTCCGGTTTCTCGTTGGTGGTTGCCATGTTGTAGTTTGTTTGTTGTATTGCTGGTTTCCTATTTAATGCTTTTAAGGTCTTTAAATTTCTTGATGACCTTAAAGCCTCTAACGGCTTTAAAGTTACAACTTTTCATCAACCCAGAACAAATATTGTTGACCACACACGCCAAAAACCCATGCAAGAACCCAGCAGGGATGACAAATGAGTACCAAGGCAAAAGTCCCCATCAGGGAATTGAAAATCAGAGTTAGTCAATTTAGGGGTTTACTGAATCTCCGGTAATGCCAATAGAGCCGGTGTGGTTTGCAAAACCCAACCAGCCTTTGCGAATATCATGGCAAACTGGTATCATTGAAACCCGACAGCGTAGGCAGACCTGTCGGCGTTGTTGGGTATTTGTTGTTTTTCAGTGTTATTGTTTTTTCTTCACCTCATCACTTCGTTTCCGATGTTTTTGCAGCTTCGGCCTTTTTCGCGTTTTCGGCGCGGGTATCGCTGGCTTTTACCGTGGCAAGCGAAGTGGTGATCAGCTCATTCAGTTGTACAAAAGCGAATCAAGAGAAATCTTCGCATTCCTTTATTAATTTTCATTCATTGTTTTTCATTTTGTTTTTGCCGATGTGGTTGCCTTCACCCTGTTTTTTTTACTTTTGTCATTCATTTTTCACCGAAAACAGTAAAACAATGAATATTGCATATTCCTGGTTAAAAGAGTATATCAACATCGACCTTTCACCGGTCAAAGTGGGCGAAATCCTTACCGGGCTTGGCCTTGAAGTGGGAAGCATTGATGAGGTTGAAACCGTTAAAGGTGGGTTAAAAGGATTGGTTATTGGCGAGGTTATTACCTGCGAAAAACACCCCGATTCTGACCATTTGAGCAAAACAACCGTCAATGTTGGCGGCGACGCTTTGCTGCCGATTGTTTGCGGAGCTCCCAATGTTGCTGCCGGGCAAAAAGTTGTAGTAGCTACCGTGGGTACAACCCTGTACGATGGAGACAAGGAATTTACGATCAAAAAATCGAAAATACGGGGCGAAGCTTCCGAAGGAATGATCTGTGCCGAAGACGAAATCGGGTTGGGAACAAGCCACGAAGGCATTATGGTACTCGATGCTTCTGCAAAGGTCGGAACACCAGCTTCGGTCTATTTTAAAGTTGAGAACGATTATGTGATTGAGGTTGATTTGACCCCGAACCGCATTGATGCTGGTTCGCACATTGGTGTTGCCCGCGATTTGGCTGCCTTTCTGAAACAAACACAACAAATAGAATATACTCGTCCTTCGGTTGACGCTTTCAAGGTCGACAATCACGATTTAGTAATTCCGGTTGAGATTGGAACGCCCGAGGCTTGTCACCGGTATGCCGGAGTAACCATTACCGATATTGAGATCAAAGAATCACCGGCATGGTTGCAAAACCGCCTTCGTCTCATTGGTTTGAATCCTATTAACAATGTAGTTGATGTCACCAATTTTATATTGATGGAAACAGGTCAACCGCTTCATGCATTCGACGCATCTGAAATTGCTGGTGGAAAGGTAATTGTTAAAACCCTCGATCAGGGCACAAAGTTCATTACCCTCGATGGTGTTGAGCGTGAATTACATTCCGACGATCTGATGATTTGTAACGGGAATTCAGAACCCATGTGTATTGGCGGGGTTTTCGGTGGTGAAAAATCGGGCGTGAAAGCTACAACAACCAGTGTATTTTTGGAAAGTGCCTGGTTCGATCAGGTATATATCCGTAAAACAGCCCGTCGTTACGGGTTGAATACCGATGCTTCGTTCCGTTTCGAACGCGGAACCGATCCCAATGGGGTTATTTATGCCCTGAAACGAGCTGCGTTACTAATTCAGGAAACTGCCGGCGGAAAAATTTCATCCGAAATTATAGATATTTATCCCGAACCGGCTAAACCCTTTGAGGTAGAATTAACCTTGAAAAATGTGAAACGGTTGATCGGTCTTGATATACCGGTCGAAACCATCAAAAATATTCTGTCTGCTCTCGAAATTGAAATAGTAGCTGAAACGGAAAGTATCCTTTCTTTAAAAGTCCCTCCTTACAGGGTCGACGTACAGCGTGAACCCGATGTGATTGAAGATATTCTGCGGGTTTATGGGTACAATAATATCGATCCCGGATCTCGGGTTAATTCTTCTCTTCAGTTTTCTCCGGCAGTTGATCGCGAAAAAATTAAGAATTTAATTTCTGATCTGTTGGTCTCCAATGGGTTTAATGAAATATGGTCGAATTCGCTGACCAAGGCGTCCTATTATGAAAATCTGGAAACATTTAAATCGGAAAATACGGTGCTGATTTTTAACCCGCTAAGTCAGGATCTGAATGCCATGCGTCAGTCATTATTGTTTGGTGGAATGGAAGCCATTGTGCGGAATACCAACTTTCAAAATCCCGATTTAAAGCTTTTTGAATTTGGTAATACCTATTTTTTCAAAAACCAGGAAAGACTGAAATCGACGGTTGGAAATTATGATGAAGAGTTGCATTTATGCTTATTCACAACCGGTAAAAAGAGGAACGAAAACTGGATAACCCCGTCAGAAAGCACTTCATTTTTCGAGTTGAAAAGTAATGTTACGAACATTCTTAAAAAACTTGGCTTTAACATCGAGAAATTGAAAGTAGATTCTGTTTCAAACGACATTATTGAAGAAGGGCTTGCATATCGCCGTGGCGATGGAAAATCCTTTGTCGAATTTGGGTTTGTCAATGCAAAATTGTTGAAGAAAGCAGGTATTGATCATGATGTTTTCTATGCCGATTTTCATTGGGACTTTGTGCTTCAACAAGCAGGAAACGCCAAATTCAGTTATGTAGAGTTGCCAAAATTCCCGGCTGTTCGTCGCGACCTGGCCTTACTGGTCGATGAATCAGTTACTTTCTCTCAGTTGAAAGAGTTGGCTAAACGTACCGAAAAGATCATTCTTCGCGAAGTTGATGTATTCGATGTCTACAAAGGGGATAAGCTACCTGCAGGTAAGAAATCGTATGCACTCAGTTTCATCCTTCGCGACGATGAAAAAACCTTGAACGAGCAGGTTATTGAAAGGACAATGAACAGGTTAATCGGGATGTTTGAAAAGGAATTGGGCGCTAAGTTGAGGTAGTTTTTCTTATGCTGTCATTGATTTAACCATTGCTGTTGTTCTCAGGCTGAATGAGAATGTTGAGCCCTTGTTAATCCCTTCGGAGTAGGCATATACCTCACCACCCATTTGTTCTACCATTTTTTTGACAATTGACAGTCCTAATCCCGACGAGGGTTCGTTTGCTGTTGGGCGCGCGCTCAATTGGGCAAATTCTCCGAATACTTTTTTCAGATCTTCTTTACTCATTCCCAGGCCTTCATCTTTCACTGAAAAAGTAATTTTACATTTTTCAATGAAATTGGTAATCCGAATGGTAGAGTGGGGCATCGAATATTTTATGGCATTGCTGATCAGATTACAAAATATACTGTCAAGGGCTTCTTTGTTGAAATAAACATTCGAGAGGTTTTTATTAACGACCAACCGGATGTTTATGTTCTTTTCGATGGCAAAGATCTGATGCTTTTTTATGGCTGAAACAACAATATCATAAGGATTACCGGCATTGATCTGCTCGATGTTAATTCCTTTTTCGATACGACTGTTATCAAGAATGCAGCAAATGCGATCAAGCATCATTGTAGAGCTTTTCCTTATCGACTTTATAAGTTCCTGATAGGTTGGACTTATGTTTTTCAAATCACTTTCAAGCAATTCTGAGATCATATTGATCGATGCTACCGGCGACCGGAGGTCATGAACAACATTTCCTATGTAGGTGTGTATATTTTCATTCTTTCGTTCAAAATCTTCTTTCTCTTCGGTAAGTTTGTGTTTGAGGCTAATCAGGTTGGCAATCAGTGTGCCAATGATTAAACCCGATGTTGCAGAAATGATATAAAGCCCGATAGAAAGAGATTTCTGAATGTTTTCGGGAAGTATCAGATAAATACAAGTAAGCAAAGTTGCTACTGTAAACAAATTGATCAGATAATATTGATAAATATTTCTTCTCCCCAGCAAGTGCAAATGCCAATTCATACAACCAGTATTAATGAAAAGAAAAATAAAAAATTGCTTAACCTCATCTATTTATTCCTAAAATGATGAAATGGTTACCCTCTTTTTAAATTTATTTTTTTAAAGGAGGAGACAAAATACTGTTAATTATAATTGTGCGAATTTATAATCGGCTGTTCGATTGAGTGTTTCGTTTTAGAATAGATGGTTTTTTTTAATGCGAAGAATCCTAATTTAAACAGGATATGAATAAACCGAAGTAACTGCCAATGTAGAAAGTGGCTAGTTTGTAATGAAATAGAAACTTGATATTTAAGACAGTAATGGTCTAATAAAGATCAGGAAAGGTTTTTGAAAATTACTTTTTAGTCGAATTGGATGTCCGTTTTAAAAGCAATTTCAGATAAAGGTTCGTTACTTCCCTGTAATATATTTTTTGTGATTCTTTTGCCATGTTGATTGCATTTGGAAGATCGCCGTTCATTTCATAAGCCAAAGCCAGGTTTAGCTTAATCTTGCTCCGTTTTACACTATTGCCCGTATCGGCAAATTTAAGCCAGTTTTGAAGGGCGCCATTCCAGTCTCCATCGGCAGCCAAACTAACCGATTTATCAATCTCCGATTCGTCTAATACATAATAATAACGGTTTTCTTCGGTCCACTGTGGTGAAATAATTTTACCAAGATCGGTGGCAATTTTAATTCCGGTTTCCGTTGCAGCCTCTTTTATTGAAGGTAGGTTTCGGAAGGTTTTTTGCAATTCTAATTCATAACTATCCCAAAACAGAGTATCCTCATTCATCTTATAATCTACAAGGATCTGTTTCCTTTTAGGGTCATAAATTCGCCAGTGTGCCCTTGAATAAAAGTCTATGGAAGCGTAGTATGTTTTTTCATATTCATAGTCGATGAACTCTTTTTGGGTTTGATAGCTTGTTACCGTTCGCATGGCAATATTTTCAAGCACAATAAGCGCATCGGTTTGAAACTGATCGCAAATACTTTGTACATAATTCCAACCAAGAGGCTCGGGTGTTTGGGTAAAAGGCAACAGTCGGTAAATATTTCTTTCAACAGGAATGACAATGTCGAAACGTTCTGAATTGAATAAGATTTCGCCCAACGTCTTAATCGTTGAATCAGATACTAAACTGTCAAGTATGATTTTATTGACCGAGAAATTTTGTTTGTAAAACGAAATTTGGAGTGAATCTTCATTGAAATTTTGAAATTCGGGTGTGAGCGACCGGTTTAAAATGGTAAAACTCTGGATTGAATCTGAAATCTTAAACAACGGTGTTTGGGGTATTTCAGCTTTGAATTTCATTAACTGAGCTGATGCGTTCAATCCCAAAGCAATAATGGCCAAAAAAAGATATAATCGTTTCATCATCATAGTTTTTATTGGTAAATCAGTCATCGTATTATTCCAATTATTACAATTGGGTTTCATCGGTTTAAAACAAGCGAAGTTCAATCTGAATTTGATTAATAACTTCCCCAGTATTTTCTCAAAAACCATTCCAAAGTGAAAAAAAGAAAGATTATGATGAAGTACCATTTCCAGTCAATCATTTCATGAATGTTTTTTTCCTTGTGTGTCTTTATTTTGATGTTCTGATTTTGATCTAAAATTTTAAATAAATCCTGCCAGTTTTGAGCAGTATAAAATTTACCGCCTGTTTTTTCAGCGAGGCCATTGAGCAGTTTGAAATCAGCTTTTTGGTTCTGTTGTTCAATCTCAATCTCCTGTACAATAAATTCTCCTGACTTTGAGAACTCTTGATTTCCTATTTTTGTAGAAGCCAAAAACTTATAGCTGCCTGGATTGAGATAGCCTACATTTAAATTATAGTCCAGTTGATTTGCATCAAATAGATATGTTAATTCAGAATTGGAAGAGTCGGTAATCGATAATTTTATTTCGGATGTTGTAATCGGTTCAAAAAGTTCGTTGTAAACTTGTGCTTTAAAATGAACTGGTGAAATTTCGGGTGAAATACGTTTGTAATCAACTTTGAACTGCTCCCTGACCTCTTTTAGGCATAAGAAATTGAATAAGTTGACAAAAAGTTGATCGAAAACTTCCTGATTATCATAATTCTGAAATTCGGATAAACGCCAACGCCAGATGCCTTCACCGGTAATGATGCCAACTTTCCGGTTGTTGATTTCTCCGGTAGCAATCAACGGGTAATTCATTTCTATACCATTGATCTTCTGAAAAGCAATGACCGAATACTCGGGTCCAATTTCATACTGTGTAAAGTAGGTAAGTAGAGGAGGGTAGATTGCCGAAACATTTTTAATATTGACCGGCAGACTAAAATTGGTATAGTTCTCATCAAAAAAAGGAAAACTTTCCTGACTTTGGATTGAGGGTGTCATTGAAAATTGGATTTCCAAATTATTTAAAGCGCTGATTGATGTATTTGGACCGATTAGAACCAAAAGTGAAACATCTGAAGCGGCTATTTTTTTAAAAATATCCAGTTGCTGAAGACTTAATGAAGGGAGCTGGTTAAGCACAATCAGATCATATTTCGAAAGGTCTTCTTTTAGATTTAGCACATCGACTACCGACACATCAAAGTTAGCCTGATTGGCAAGGGTAATGCTAAGCGCCCCAATGTCAGGGTGTGGGCCTTGAGTAAGGAATAACACATTGTATTTATTCTCGTGTACTTCAATCGAAAACCGAAATCGGTTGTTGATGATGTTTTGTTCGTTATTGAAAGGCGAAAGGGAGATGGTTACATTTTGCAATCCGGTTTTTTCTGCTTTCAGATTGACTGATTTGTTAAGATAAAAGTCGGACTGAGGAATATCAATTACTTCTGAAAATGCCAATTTATCTCCGATATAGATAAGAAGTTGCGTGCTCGTAAAATTATAATTAGAAAAAGTGGCTTCAATTTCAACCGGAAATGTGTTGCCTGAAAAAACATTCTCGTTGTGAGCTACATCTATAATTGCCTGATCGCTAATTGCCAACGTGTCGCCAACACCAATCGTGTAAATCGGCGCAGAAATTTGACCAATCAATTGATCGGGATTTTTACCTTCATTGTAAATCCCGTCTCCAATAAGGACAACGGCTCCAACATTCAGATTGTAATATCTTTTATCAACTTCGTCGATAAAATCAGAGTAATTCGATATTTTATCTGAAAAATCGGACAACGAATTTAAATCAACCTTTTCGCCAAAATTAAATAGTTGAATGTCAAATTTATCGTTTGTTTTTTTCGCTATTTCTTCTTTTACTTCCCGAATGAATGATGTATTGGCCGAGTCGATTGCAATGGATTCTGAATTATCGATACCTACGATTAAAAGAGGTTTTTCAAGCCTGTTTTTAAGAATCTCAATCAGAGGGGAGAGTAACAGGAATGTGATCAGAAAAAGATAGAAAAAACGAATCGCACTCAAAAAGTAGCGTTGATTGGAGGTAAACTCATCCTTGTCTTTTTTATGGAGGTAGATGAAATAAACCAATGCCGAGACCAAGGCAAAAATGATAATCAGGAATAAACCTGCATTTGATATTCCGGTTTGAATTTTCAATTTCTAATGATTCAGTTTGACGACAAAAATATAAATTTTTAGGACTCTATTTTTTCTCAAAAAGACGAATTAATGAGCTTCGTCCTCTGAAAAGGGGGGTTCGTTAAATGGATTTGTCATTTTTGATCTTTTTTTTTGCTGTTAACTTTTTATTTGAGATTTTTATAAAAAATTGTTCCCAAATAATTTCCCCTCCTTACATATTTACCATGATACCGCCCGGCCCCTCGGGCGGTACTTTTTTTACAACCTTTGCTGCAGAAAGAGTATGAATAATTTCAAAGTTCTAAATCTACATCAAAAAGTTCTGTCCAAGGGAGGCCTTGAATGGCGACTTCAGACAGGAATGGATCAGGATCAAATTCTTCGACATTGAAAACCCCGGCGCCTTTCCATAAACCCTTTAAATACATCATAGCGCCAACCATGGCCGGTACACCTGTTGTGTAACTAACACCTTGTGCACCTGTTTCTTTGTAGGCAACTTGATGACTACAGTTGTTATAGATATAATATGTTTTTTCTTTCCCGTCTTTCAAACCCCTGATGCGGCAGCCAATGGATGTTTCGCCGGTATAATTTTCGCCCAGATCACCTGGATTTGGTAATACCGCTTTCAAAAATTGAATAGGTACAATCTCTTTTCCTTCATAAAGAATGGGCTCAATGCCTGCCATCCCAATATTTTGAATGACCCTGAGGTGGGTGAGGTATTCCTGCCCGAAAGTCATCCAGAAACGCGCTCGTTTCAACGAGGGAAAATTCTTTACCAACGATTCAAGTTCTTCATGATAAATTAGGTACGATTCCTTTGGCCCAATGTTGGGATAATCCAATGGTTTGTGTATTTCGTGGGGTTTGGTAAGTTTCCACTCACCGTTTTCCCAATATTTTCCATTTTGCGTTACCTCCCTGATGTTGATTTCGGGATTGAAATTTGTGGCAAATGCTTTACCGTGATCTCCCGCGTTACAATCAACAATATCGAGATAATGAATTTCGTCGAAATGATGTTTGGCAGCGTAAGCTGTATAGATACTGGTTACACCCGGATCGAAACCACAACCCAGTATAGCTGTAATGCCAGCCTCTTTAAATCTGTCCTGATAGGCCCATTGCCAGCTATATTCGAATTTGGCTTCATTTTCAGGTTCGTAATTGGCTGTATCGAGATAGGCTGTTTTGGTAGCCAGACAAGCATCCATGATGGTTAAATCCTGATAGGGTAGGGCGACATTTACCACAATATCAGGTTTATACGAGTCGATTAAATGAACCAGTTCCGGAACATTATTCGCGTTAACCTGAGCCGTTTGAATCCGGTCTCCACCTATTGCTTCAGCAATTGCATCACATTTTGATTTTGTGCGGCTTGCCAACATTATTTCTGAAAATACATCAGGGTTGGAAGCCATTTTGTGAGCTACTACAGTGCCTACACCGCCTGCTCCGATAATGAGTACTCGTCCCATTATAATTCTCTTTTTTTGGTTAATAATTGAAAAATCAGTTGACAAATATCCGTTTTTTTTTCTTACAATTCAGATGCAATTTCGTGATTCTTGTCAGAATATCTTAGCCTTTCAATCAATTGTTTCGTAAAACAATATGCTCCGATATTATTCATCGATATGGCTTACAACATAAGCAAGATTCCTTTTGATCTTATTTCTATATAGAAAAAGGATTAAATACTATGTTAGCAGTGTTGTCAGTGAAATGATTCCAACCATTGTTTCATTTTTAAAAAATATGGAAGAGGTTAACATTACAACGAATAAAATCACAACAGGCAAAATGTAATTCAGAAAAGGGGAATTGATTCTTTTTAAAGTTTTTAACCTGACCTCAACCTTTTGTCCGGTTTTGAAGAGTGAAGTATTGCACTCGATGAACAGTACTTAATTTGTCTGTTCTGCTATATCGCAATTGCCCTTTCAGTTGGCAACTTACGCATCCGTCAACATGACCGATTGTTACTTTAACCACACCCTCTTATACCGCGCTGATTATTCCTTTATGAATAACTTCCTCTTTTGAATCCATTCAGAATAAAATAAAATTGTTTGTAAAATTATCCTTTTTACATACACGAGTATATGAACATTCGAACAATCCTTAAGTTCAACACCGATTAACTGTTTTCAACCAAACTCTTCTGATTGGCTTTAAAATGTTTACTATAAAAAAAAATGTTATGATTTAATTGGTTTTATTATTTATTATGTAATTTAGTCGGTATATTATTCACCAACTAAACTATTAATCATGAAAAAATATTTCCTATGTATTCTATTATCGGTATTTTGTCTTCTTGCTAATAAAGTTTCAGCCGCCAAAGATGATAACACTAAATTTGGCAAAGTATCAGTTGAAGAGGTAAATGCTACAATTTGTCCAATCGACTCAAATGCACATGCCTATTACCTGTTCGATAAGGGATCTGCTAGTTTCTTTTATGTTAATGATCGATTTCAGATTAATTATGATAGGCATTTCAGAATTAAAATACTTGACAAAGCAGGTTTTGAGAATACAACTATATGTATACCCTATTACGAAAGCGGAACTAGCGAGGACAAAGTTGGGTCCATAAAAGCTTATACTTATAATGTCGAAGGAGGCAAGGTTGTAAAAAGCCAGCTCGAAAAATCAGATATTTTCGATGAGCAGACAACTAAATATTGGAGGCAAAAAAAGTTTGCTTTACCAAATGTTAAAGAGGGATCGGTAATTGAAGTAAGCTATTCGTTATCTTCGAATACCCTTTGGCGATTTCCAGGATGGCAATTTCAGTACTTTATTCCCGTGCTTCAGAGTAATTATAGTGCTGAATTTCCTGAATATTTTAGATATAATCAGTTTCATCGCGGATCAATTTCACTTCAAACAAAAAGTTTTGATGAAACAGGGTCATTCCCTATGTCAAACGGGCAGGTCTCTAATTATAATGTCAAAAAATATGATTATGATGTTAAAAATGTACCTGCTTTCCCCGTAGGAGAACAATTGACCACACCTGACAATTACATAGCAAAGGTTGATTATGAACTTGCTTCTATTCAGGTTCCGGGTTCGGTATATAAAGATTACACGACTACGTGGGAAGATGTCTCCAAATTATTACTTGATGATGAGGATTTTGGAGGAAGGTTGAAAATGGCAGGTTTTCTGAAAGACAGTGCAGAAGTCATTTTGAAGTCTACCAATGACGAAAATCAACGAATGTTATCTGCTTTTAACCTGATCAAATCCAAAATGAAATGGAATGGTAATTCCAGTTGTTGGTGTTCGGCTGCGTTGAAAAAAACTTTTGAAACAGGGGTCGGAAATGCTGCTGATATTAACCTTAATTTGGTGGCTCTTTTAAAACAGCTTGATCTAAATGTTTATCCGGTTGTTTTAAGTACCAGGGCAAATGGAATGATCCATCCGGCTCACGCTTCAATCAATCAACTGAATTATGTCGTTGCACTTTGCCGTATTAACGATATTTCCTACTTGCTTGATGCAACTGATAAATATGCAGAAATAGATGTGTTACCTACACGTTGCTTAAACGATAAGGGTTTGATTGTTGATAAAGACCGTACTGTTTGGGAAACGTTGTTGAAAGGTAAAAAGTCAAAATCAACCACATTATATACACTAAATTTGAGTGCGGAGGGAAAACTTACTGGTAAAATTGATTGTTTAGATTTGGAATTTAAAGCGTTAGAGAAAAGAAACATAGTGAACGATTATGAATCACTCGATAAGTATATCGAAAAGTTGCAGGAGAATAATGAAGGATTAACGATTAAAGAATATAAATTTACAAATATCGATACTACCGGAGCCGATTTGAAGTATCAATACGATGTGGAAATTACGGATCAGGTTGAGCAGGCAGGTGACCTCCTTTTTTTTAATCCTATGATGTTTGATGGTTATGAAAAGAACCCTTTTTCGTTGGAAAAAAGGGCGTATCCTGTTGAATATGCCTATCCGATTGTTGAAAACGTAACAGTATTTGTTACCATACCCGATGGTTTTCAGGTTGAGTCGTTGCCTAAACCAGTGAAAGTTACATCTGATGGGAATGATTTTCAATTTACATACAAATCAGGTATTCAGGATAATAAAATTATGATAATGAGCATACTTCAAATAAATAAGACCATGTTTCTAAGTGACAAGTACCCTGAAATCAAGGGATTTTTTGAAAATGTAGTTGGAAAACATTTGGAAAAAGTTGTTTTGAAAAAAACTGAAAATCAATAAGCTACCACTATGCGAACTTTAATTATCTTCCTGCTTGCATCTTTTTGCATTTTTATTGCTTCAGCTAAAGATGATGGATTTTCATTTGATTATCCCGATTCATTGAAAAAGAATGCTGATGTAATTTTTCTTTTTCATAATACGACCTATACCCGGACGTCAAAAGCTAATTTAAAAGAGCAAGTCCATTTTGCGGTTACAATATTATCGGATCGAGGTGATGATTATGCAGATTTCATTCTTGGGTACGACAAATTTTCAACGATTGGGACGATTGAATGCACCATTTATAATTTAACAGGTAAAAAGGTGAGGCAAATTAAGAATTCCGAAATCAGGGATTATTCGGCTTTTGATGGTTTTTCATTGTTCAGCGATAATCGAATTAAACGCTTCACTGCCTTGAACCCCACATATCCATATACCATTGAGTTGAAATATGAAATCAGCAATAATGGGTTTCTTGCCATCTCATCATGGTATCCTCTTGAAAATTACAGAGTAGGGGTAAAAGAGACTACACTGACCATTAAGTATCCTGCTGATCTACCAATCAACTACAAAGAAAAGAACATTGGGAACATAGAACGTAAAGCTTATAATGAAGATAGATTGCAAAGTGTGAGTTGGAAGGCAGAAGGTTTAAAACCTATAGAATATGAACAATATAGCCCCGTTTTTAATGATCAGGTTGCATCTGTTTCGCTCTCGCCAAGAGAATTTGTAATCGACAATAGCGAAGGTATGAATTCTGACTGGAAGTCGTATGGCGAGTGGAGGTATAGTCTACTTGATCCTAATTTTAAATTTACAGAATTAACAAAAAAACAATTACTGGAGCTTAAAACTAAGTATACTGACAAAATAGAGTTAACAAAGCAGGTTTACAAATTCATGCAATCTCGTACACGGTATGTGGGTATTCAGTTTGGAATTGGAGGTGTTAGACCATTCAGCCCTCAAATTGTCGACGAGGTCGGATATGGTGATTGTAAGGCATTGAGTTATTATACCAAGTCGTTGCTCGATTTTGTTGGTATACCCTCATTTTTTACAATAATTGGTGTTAATGAACAGAAAATTGAATTTGATGATTTTCCGAGTAAAAACCAAACCAATCATGTTATACTTTGTGTTCCTTTCGAGGCAGATACAGTATGGCTTGAATGTACCAGTCAAACAGCACCTTTCAATCATCTGTTTGATGGAACAACCGGACGAAAGGCATTGTTGGTTACCGCTGAAGGTGGAAAAATAGTTCATACACCAAAGGCTAACGAAAACAGGCAGATAAACAAGGCCGAGGTCTCTATGAATAGTACCGGTGAGATAATTTGTACTATTGAAACCAGTAATTCAGGCTCGTTTTACGACGATAATTTCGATATGCTTCAGCTGTCTGACAAAGAGCTTCGTGAAAGATTACTCAAAGAATCACCGGTGAGTGATATAATCCTTCAAAATGCAAAAGTAACCCAACAGGAAGAGGTTCCTGAGGTTATCGTAAAGAAAACATTTACCACTCGAAATATTGTCTCCAAGGCAGGTAATCGCATATTTATTGAGCTGAGTCCTTTTATGAATGTGTCGCGTATGGTTGCTCAAAAAAGTGAACGAAGGAGTCCACTTTGTCTCGATGATCCTTCGGTTTATGAAGATGAAATTACCCTTCAAATACCTGCCGGATATACCCTCGAATTTTGTCCGGAAGGGAAAAGTATTTCATCCGATTTTGGTGTGTACCAATCAAAAATTGAATCAAATAATGACAAAATTATTTTTAGAAGGACATTGAAATTGAATGAAGTAACTTATCCAAAGGAAAGATATTCTGAATTTATTAAGTTTATCAATAATGCTGCCGATGCTGATAAATGCAAAGTTATTTTAAAAATATAGGAACAAAAAAGGGCAACCCATTTCTGAATTGCCCTTTTCTTGTTGTATGTATCTGTCGATCTTTTATTTGATCAATTCCACGCTACGTTTTACAAACTGGTCGAGCGCTTCGCCTTTCAACATATTATTGGCCAGTAAAGCCAAGTCGAGCAGCTGTTTGGCAAGTTTGTTCTCTTTGCCAAACTCGGTCAATTTTTCGCGTTTTGCCAATTCAATTGCAGTTACTTCTTTTGAAACTTCCTGCATCTTATCTTTCTCTTCCTGTGGTACTTCATCATCTTTTTTGCCGGCTTTCAGTTTTTCCAATGCGCTTTTCTCATCTTCTTTTTCCTTCAACTGGTTCTCGAAAACAGAAAGCTCTTCACCCAATACGTTGTTTTTAGTTTCAATAACCTGTTTAATCAGCGGATGGGCTACATTAACAACAACGGTGTAATTATCCGGTAGATTTCCGTAAAAACTCATTCCTCCCTGAATAGAT
>Ga0209800_10002643_pt1 | contig 15429 bp, 16 predicted proteins | sample Higcelweek8metaG_FD_187174 | JGI IMG/M metagenome (GOLD analysis project Ga0209800, IMG submission 187174) | Freshwater pond sediment microbial communities from the University of Edinburgh, under environmental carbon perturbations - High... | ecosystem: Environmental > Aquatic > Freshwater >...
ATATTAAAGTAGTTTTGTATAATACATATATATTATAACATTATTTAATATTTATGTTAACAATATCTATTTATAAAACTAAAATAATTTAAGTTAACAAATGTATTGGGTTTTCGGACTAGAATCAATTTTATAATTCTTTCAAAATTTATAATAACCCTGGACCTAAATCTTTACCGCCTAAAATATGGTAATGAAGATGGAATATAGTCTGTCCTCCATCAGAACCACAATTATTTATTAATCTGAATCCTTTTTCTGCAATACCCAACTGCTTTGCGATTTTTTGTGCAGCTATATGGATATCGATCAAACAATCGGAATTAGTTTCATTAATTTCATTTACATTTGCAATATGTTTTTTAGGAACGATTAATATATGTACAGGTGCTGCTGGATTAATATCTTTAAAAGCATAAACCTTGTCATCTTCATATACTGCAGTCGAGGGTATTTCTTTATTAATTATTTTGCAAAACAAACAATCACTCATAGTTCCAATCCTTTCTTAGGAAGATATTCTACTTTAATATATAAAATTTAGCTTTTTGTGTCAAGGTACTTTGTAAAATTAAACAATAGACTCAACAGACCTTTTAATAACAACTTTTACAATAGCAAATATCGGAACTGATATAAGCATTCCAACTATGCCAAAAAATTCACCACCAATTAGTACTGCTAAAATTGTTGTGAGGGGATGAAGACCAAGCTTTCCTTCTATGATTTTAGGAGAAATAAACGCATTGTCAATTTGCTGAACTACAATAAAAACCACAATCACCCAAAATGCTTTAACTGGTGAGTCTATCAATGCCAGAGCAACGGCGGGGATGCATCCAAGAAAGGGGCCAAAATATGGTATAACATTTGCAATTCCGCCTATAAATCCTAGTACCAGAGGATACTTAACATGTACTATAAAAAGACCAATTGACTCCAAAATACCAACAATCAATGCAGTCATCAATTGTCCTTGGATAAAGTTTGATAAAACCATATTGACTTCGCGCCCAGTATTTATCAATCCATTTCGCCATTTCCTTGGCGTCAGAGAAAGGAATGTTTCTCTAAATATTTTAGAATCTTTTATCATGTAGTAAGCAATAAGCATCGATAATGTAAGATCAAGTATGATTGTTACTCCCTTAACCATTGAGTTTAAAGCTTTTGAAAGATTATCCATGATAAAATTTTGTATAGAATTCGAGCCATTCTGTATTTCCTGAAGTATGGCGTTTTTAATTTCAGGAGACCATTTACTTGATTGTATGTGTGACATATAGCCTTTTACTATGTTTTGATATTTGTTTGTTAATTCTGGTAAAGAGTCAATTAACTCTTTTGTGTTTGATATAAGCTCGGGTATTATGAATACAGTTGAAACTATAATACAAAGAGTAAAAAGTAAATAAATCAGAATAATGCTCAGAGAGCATGGGATTTTTTTAGATTCAAGCTTAGTGACTAATGGTTTAAGTGAATAGGAAATTATAATCGCTAGAACAAATGGAATCAAAATTGCTACAACTTTCGCTCTAAATATGTATATTGAGTAGACCAACAGTAAAACTGTAAGAACAAGCAAAAAAATAACAAATGTTTTTTTTCTAACGATCATTTTATCAACACCTTTTTAAATATAAGCAAATTTTTTTACACATAGATATACAAAAACGCTTTTGAGTTTTTATGTCTAGGAAATTATAGTGTCTATTTAGTTACAGACACCATAATTCCCTACTAATCATTTAAAGGTTGACCGCCCTAGTTTCGCCCAATTCATAACAATATGAGCTTTTAGGAAAAAGCGGAATATTAATTCTATCGGAACATATCAACCATGTCTCCAACTATGCTACCTGTTCTTCTAAATGCATTCCTTCCAGTACGCATTATTTTTCTTCGTGTCCTGTTTTTCATCAAACCTGAACTATTCATCATTCCAAATGAAGCACCAATAATACTGCCTAATACCAATCCTCTTGTAAAATTGCCTCTCATCCTTTCACCTCTTTTCATCTGCATTAGGAGAATGTCCTTTATCTGATAGAAGGATTTTTTTAATGCCTCCACCAGTACTTTGCATTTCTTCTACAGCTTCTCTGTCTACTAGTACGTTGTCTTCACCAAATTCTACATTGCCGAATAATGGTAGAATATTTCTGCCTTGCATAATATCCTGGAGAAGGCTGTCCGAAACTTCAAGTCCTTCTACACTTCTTGTACTGAAGTCGAATAAAACATCCTTTACAGTCCCTAAATCTTTACCAGATTTTGAATATATTCTTAATCCGATTAAATTCCCTTTTTCCCTCAGCTTATTAGAAGTCTCAAGCTCTCTAAGCGTCTTTGTACAGGAACAATCATTAACTACCACCGCATCACTACCAATATTAACTACATCTTCTAATAGAAGTGCTTTTTTTCTTATTTGGCAGCCTTTTCGATCAAGTACAATAGCTCTAACTTCCTTGAATTTAGGGCAAAAAATTATTTCACTTACTAAACCGATCTTTTTGCCGTTTTCTATACATATTACTGGTAGTCCAACCACATCACTATACTTTATCAAAGCATTTTCTCCAATAATATTTTAGGAATGTTAAAGTATTATTTAAACCATTCCATGATTAGTATTGCAATCGTGAATAAAAAAAATTCATAATAAAGCATTTGACTAGAATTACATTTTTATATAATATTAAATGGTTGAGATGTTCTAGAGATTAAATACAATTAATCTTTTACATTTATCTAACTGCTAAATGTAAGATTAAAGTGTATTTAATATAGAGATTATGTTAAGGGGAAAATGCTATGGAAAATATTGATAAAAAATTAGGAATAAAAATGCCGAATGTATTATTGCCAAGAAAAGGTGTTGAACTTACTAAATGGGCAGTAGTTGCATGTGACCAATACTCATCACAGCCTGAGTACTGGCAGCAGGTTGAAGAACTTGTTGGTAATGATGCGTCTACTTTGAGATTGACACTTCCAGAGGTTTATCTTGGAAAACAAGGTGAGGACGAGAAGATTGAACAGATAAATAAAAACATGGTTGATTATCTGAAAAACGGTGTTTTAGTAGAAAAGCAAGGCTTTATACTTGTTGACAGATCAACAAGCCGCTCAGCTTCGAGAAAAGGTATCGTTGCATCTTTAGATCTGGAAAAATATAATTACAATGAGGGTTCACAATCACCTATCAGAGCAACTGAACGTACAGACGTCAATAGATTGCCACCAAGAATTAAAATAAGAGAAAATGCTTCGCTTGAGTTACCTCATATAATGATTTTGCTAGATGATGCCGAAAAGACTGTAATTGAGCCACTATATGAAAAACGACAAAAGCTTGAAATGGTATATGACTTTGAACTGATGATGGATGGAGGACATATAAAAGGCTATATGGTGGACAGAGCAGAAGATGTAGAGCCAGTATTAAAGGCCATCGACAAGCTTGCTGATCCCGTTGCCTTTAAGTCTAAATACCAGGTTGGGGATGAAAAGGGTGTTCTGTTGTTTGCTGTTGGTGATGGTAATCACTCACTTGCTTCAGCGAAGGCACATTGGGAGAATGTTAAGAAATCCTTGTCAGAAGGAGAGATTGAATCTCATCCTGCAAGATTTGCACTTGTTGAAATAGTAAACGTGCATGATGAAAGTCTCTTGTTTGAACCTATTCATAGGGTTGTTTTTGGTATAGGTCTTGAGCAATTCGTTGATTTGATGAAGAAGTTTTATGGACAAGATGCTAACATAAGCCTTGTTGAATGTTCCTCAAAGGCAGATATGAAAGCTAAATCTGCGGAACTGTGTAAAAATACCGATTCACATATACTTCCTGTTGTTGCAGGAGATAAATTTGGGATAATTAAGGTTGACTGTCCAAAATGCAATCTTGAAGTAGGCACTCTGCAAGCATTCCTTGATGATTTGATTATAAAGGATACAAGTGTAAGTATTGACTATATTCATGGCGAGGAGATTGTTGACTCATTAGGTTCCAAAACTGGAAATATCGGTTTTTACCTACCTGTTATGGATAAGAACGATTTGTATAAAACTGTAATACTCGATGGAGTATTACCAAAGAAAACGTTTTCAATGGGTGAAGCAGAAGAAAAGAGATTTTACTTGGAATGTAGAAAGATTGTTAAATAAATTTGTCTTAAGTGAACGGCATAGCTTAAGAATTCAGAACCAAAGAATTCAGAATTCAGAATAAAAACGGCAAAACTTTGCTGAAATATTCTGAATCCTGAATTCTATCAAAGTTCTTCCTACTACTATCCCAAATAAAGCTTCGAAACCTTCAAAACACCATCAATTTCTTTGATCATTTTAAGAGCCTCGGTGCCTACATCACCATCAACGCTTACAAAGCCAACAGCTTTTTCGCCTCTTCTGTTTCGGCTCCATTGCATTGCTGCAATGTTAATATCGCACATGCCGAGTATTGAGCCGATTTTTCCAATAACACCAGGCTTGTCAACATTCTGAACAGCTATAACATGCGGAGTGGGCTCAAAATCAAGGTTATATCCGAAGAAATCTACTATTCTAATTGAATCCTTAGCAAAAACAGTACCTGAAACGCTGATTTCTTTTGAATTTGTAAAGAATTTTATTGTTATGAGATTAGTGTATTTGTCGAGGTGCTTATTTTTACTCTCTATTATTTCAAGTCCTAAAGATTTTGCTGTAAGCTCTGCGTTTACGTAATTCACTTTTTCATTGACTATGTTTTCAAGGAAACCTTTTAGAGCAGATAAAGTGATTACTTTTGTTTCCTTTTCAGCAAGGTCACCGCTATACAAAACCTCTATTTTTTGTACGGTTTCTTTTTCAGCTTGGTAATATATTTTTCCAAGTATTTCTGCAAGTGAAATATAAGGCTTCAAATCAGATAAACCGTCATTTTTTAAAGGAGGCATATTTACGGCTGCTACTACTTCGCCGTTTAGAACGCCTTCAACAAGCTTAGCAACATCGATGCTGACATTGTAGTTTGCTTCCTGCGTTGATGCACCTAAATGCGGTGTTATAATGACATTATCAAGCTCAAGTAGCTTATTTTTATAGTCCTGATCTTCAGGGGATTTTGTAAAGTTCGGTTCTTTTTCCAGAACATCAAGCGCAGCTCCTGCAACATGACCAGATATAATTGCGTCATAAAGTGCCTGCTCGTTAATTATTCCACCTCTTGCTGCATTTACAATTCGTATTCCTTTTTTGCACAGTTCAAGTTCCTTTCTATCAATCAGGTTTTGACTCTCGGTTGACTTTGGTATGTGTAGCGATATGATATCGGACTTGGTTAAAAGCTCATTTAGAGTATTGCATTTTTCAATTCCGAGTTGTTTTGCTCGTTCATCAGTAATGTAAGGGTCATAGCCAATAACCCTCATATTGCAGCCTTTAAGCTTGGAAGCAACAATCGCTCCAATTCGGCCAAGACCAATAATTCCAGCTGTTTTTCCGTCAAGCTCAACACCGATAAATTTATTTCTTCTAAAATCATTATTTTTACCAGCCATATAGGCTTGAGGTATTTTTCTAAAAAGACTAAAAGCAAGAGCAACTGCCATTTCAGCTGCTGCCATTATGTTTCCTTCAGGAGTGTTAACAACTGTGATGCCCTTTTTAGTGCAGGCAGCAACATCAATATTATCTATTCCGTTGCCAGCTCTTCCAGCAACCTTGAGGCTTACAGCTTTTTCAATCACTTCTGCGTTAACCTTGGTGGAACTTCTTACTATAATTGCATCATATTCTCCAATAACTTCTAATAATTCTTCATGAGAAAGACCATACTTAGTATCTACATCAAATCCCTTTTCTTTCAAATAAACAATACCATCATCTGCCATTTTATCTGCAACAAGTACCTTCATTGAAATCCCTCCCGATATTTTATTTATTATTTGCTGAATTCATTCGTTTATGTGATATTACTAAGGCGATTTCAAAAATTTCATTGTTCAATTTTTTAAAGGCGAAAAGTACTTAAATCAGTATTTTTGAAATCGCCAGTTGACCAGTTATTTTTTTGGAATCACCTAAAGAGTTGCTTCAATAATTTTATTGAGGTAAAAATAGTATAAAAAAAGTTTGCCAAAAAACAAACCTTAAGTTTATAATTATATATTACATTATTATAAGAAATTAGTAAATGTTTCAATATCAAATTTAATATGGAGGAATACTAATGGATATGATAAAAAGGTTAAATGAATCAGCTCAATACATTAGGTCAGAAATCAAAACCGAGCCTAAAATAGCAATAATACTAGGATCTGGTCTTGGTTCACTTGTGAATAAAATAGAGAATCAGGTAGTACTCGATTACAGCCAGATTCCAAATTTTCCGTTGACAACAGTTGAGGGACATGCTGGACTTTTGGTGTGTGGAACACTTGGGGGTAAGCAGGTTATTGCCCTAAAGGGAAGGTTTCATTATTATGAAGGCTATGAAGTTGAACAGGTCGTATATGCAACAAGAGTATTGAAACTGATGGGAATTGACAAATTGATTGTAACAAATGCAGCAGGTGCGATAAATAAAGAATTAAAGCCAGGCGATCTTATGGCAATAACCGACCATATAGGACTTTTTGCACCATCTCCATTGAGAGGCAAAAACTTTGAGGAGTTTGGGGTTAGATTTCCAGATATGTCTAAACCGTACGACCATGAATTAATCGATATTCTCATAAATTCCGCAAAAGAAAATGGTATTAACATAAAAGAGGGTATATATGCATTTTCTCAGGGGCCAATGTTTGAAACACCAGCCGAAATAAGGCTATTGAGGGCGATAGGTGCTGATGCTGTTGGAATGTCAACTGTGCCTGAAGTAATCACAGCTGTTCATTCTGGAATAAGGGTGTTGGGTATATCCTGCATGACTAATATGGCGGCTGGAATATTGGATCAACCATTAGGACATGCTGAAGTTTTAGAAACAACTAAAGCGATTGAAAAAGACTTTGTTGGTTTAGTCCAAAAGACGATTGAGAATATGAAATAATGACTTAGGTAATTGAAATTAGATAAATATAAGTAATCAATGAATGAATATAGACGTAACAAACATTGATTATGTTAAGATGTTGATATATAATTTACTTGTAAGTTGATGTACATTCAATGTGAATGGGGTGTCCTGATGGAAAAGGAAATACTAACGATGGAAGAGGCTGCAGAGCTATTCGGTGTAAGTGTTAAGACTTTTATCAAGCTGCTGAAGGAAGAAAAAGTACCTGCCAGGAAGATCGGCAGGGAGTGGAGATTTAGCAGGAAAGCTCTTATTGACTGGCTGTCTGTAGGTGATTCGCAGGATTATTCTGCTAGTGAGGGAGAGGTCAAGGATTTCTTTAATGATCTTGCACCAAAGTGGGAAGAATTTAGTAAGAACTATTATGATGAATCAATAAAAGAAAAGCTTATCGAAATGAATATAATTGACAGTAGCATGTCTGTTGTAGATCTTGGCTCGGGTGATGGATATATTTCAAGAGAGGTTTCTAAGATTGCCAAAAAGGTAATTGCAGTAGATATATCAGCCGAGATGCTAAAAGAGCTTAGAAAAAAGGCTTTAGAAGGCGGAATAACAAATATAGAAACCGTCGAGAGCGACGGGCTTGCAGTTCCTGTAAAGGATAAGTTTGCAGATGTGGTATGTGCGAACATGTATCTGCATCATATTGAAGAACCTGAGCTTGCCATAAGAGAAATGCACAGAATAACAAAACCTGGCGGAAGGGTGTTTTTAGCGGATTATAACGAGCATTCAGATGTTGAACTCAAGGAAAAGATGCATGACATTTGGCAGGGATTTAAAGAAAGCGATCTTAAGAATTGGTTTAAAAATGCAGGATTCAAAAAAGTTAAGCTGGAAAAAATGATTGAAAAGCCTAAAAAGTCTGATCGAATGGGTGTTTCAGTAGGTGTCTTTATCTTAACGGCTGAGAGATAAGTTGCTAACGGATGTATATAAAAATTGAAATATAAAAATATTAACAATGTAAGATTAATAATGTATTTAATTAATATAGACAGGAGGGTTTCCTTCTATGAATATTCTTTTAAAAGACATAGATATTTATACTGGTGATGATTCAAAACCGTTTATAAAGAATGGCAATATTGGCATCAAGGATGATTGCATTGAGTTTATTGGAGATGCATCTGAAGTTGATATGAGTTTTAAGGCTGACAAGACAATATCAGGGGCACATAAAATTGCTATGCCTGGCTTGATCAATACTCATACTCATTGTGCAATGACTATTATGAGAAACTTTGCCAATGACTTAGAGCTTCATGAATGGCTTTTTAACAATGTTTTTCCAGTAGAAGCAAGACTGACAAATGATGATATATATTGGGGAACGATGCTTGCTGCAGCAGAAATGATAAGGACTGGTACAACAGCTTTTGCAGATATGTATCTTGATATGGAAGCAGTAGCTAGAGCAGCAAAAATGTCAGGTATGAGAGCGAACTTATCCATTAGTCCGTTAAAGTTTAATGCAGGCGAAAATGGCGAAACTGTAGATGAAACCCAAAAGGTTTTTGAGTTTTATAAACAATGGAATAATAGCTGTGATGGTAAAATTAAGATGACTCTTGAAGTCCATTCAACGTATCTATTTGACAAGACCAACCTTATTGATGCTGCTAAAATGGCTAAACAACTAGGCGTTGGTATTCAGATACATATCTCAGAAACTAAAAGGGAGATAGAAGAGAGTCTCGCCAAATATGGTAAAACTCCTGTAGAGATGTGCCAGGAATGCGGTATCTTGGATGTTCCTGTTATTGCAGCTCATTGTGTACATCTTACAGATAACGATATGGATATTCTAAAAGCTTATGATGTAAGTGTTGCACACAACCCTACAAGCAATCTGAAGCTTGGAAGCGGAATAGCAGAGGTTCCGAAAATGCTTAAAAAGGGTATAAATGTTACAATTGGAACCGACGGACCTGCAAGCAACAACAATCTTAATATGTTTGAAGAAATGCATATTGGATCTTTGATCCACAAAGGAATCAGTTACAACTCAAAGCTTGTAAGCGCTTCTGATATTTTAAAGATGACGACATCAAATGGTGCAAAGGCAATAGGTTTCGAAGGTATTACAGGAACTCTTAAAAAGGGTGCAAAGGCCGATGTTATAATTATTGATACCAACAAAGCGCATATTTGTCCTGTTAACGACCCAGTAGCGGCATTGGTGTATTCAGTACATGGCTCAGATGTTGAGACAGTAATAGTAAATGGTAATATACTGATGGAAAAAGGACAGCTTACAACAATTGATGAAGAGCTTGTTATGGCTAAAGTCAGGGAGATTGCAAAAAGGGTTATTAAGGCATGAAAATAACAGTGGAAAAATATAAAGTATGAAAGGGGTTTTGTGTTGTGAGTAAAGCGGACTTGATTTTTATTGACATGTGCAAGGACATTATAGAGAATGGAACAACTTCTGAAGGTGAGACTGTAAGGGCAAAATGGGCTGATGGAGTTTATGCACATACAATTAAAAAGTTTGCTGTAGTTAACAGATATGATATTCAAGAAGAATTTCCAATTATGACACTAAGACCGACAAATCTTAAAGCAGCTATAGATGAAATATTATGGATATGGCAAAAAAAATCGAATAATATTAATGATTTAAACAGCAAGATCTGGGACAGCTGGGCTGATGAGAGTGGTTCAATAGGAAAAGCATATGGCTACCAGCTTGCGATAAAGCACAAGTATAGTGAAGGTGATTTTGATCAGGTTGACAGGGTGTTGTATGATCTCAAAAATAACCCTTACAGTAGAAGAATAATTGTAAATATGTATAATCATGCTGATTTAAATGAGATGCATCTGTACCCTTGTGCTTACAGCATGACGTTTAATGTTTCAGGAAAAAAACTCAATGCAATATTGAACCAACGTTCACAGGACGTTCTTGTTGCAAACAACTGGAATGTCAGCCAGTATGCCATACTTGTTCATATGCTCGCTCAGGTAAGCGGTCTTGAAGTAGGAGAGTTTGTTCATGTAATAGCGGATGCACATATTTATGACAGGCATGTTGATTTAGTTAAAGAGCTAATCTCAAGACCTGTATTTGAAGCACCAAAGCTTCAGATAAATCCTGATATAAACAATTTTTATGATTTTAAGGTTGAGGATTTTATTCTAGATGATTACAAATGTGGTCCGCAGATTAAAAAAATACCTGTCGCCATATAGGCATTTTAATTGGAGGAAAGATTATGAAAGCAATTTTATCTGCTGACCTGAATTGGGGAATCGGATATAAAGGGAATTTACTTTTGAGAATCGCAGAAGACATGAAGTTTTTTAAACAGACAACACTTGGAAAAACAGTCGTTATGGGAAGAGAAACATTCCTATCACTACCAGGACAGCAGCCGCTAAAGGATCGTGTAAATATCGTCATGAGTAGAAATCCAGAGTTTTCAAAAGATGGTATAGTTACATGCCATTCAATAGAAGAGCTTATGAAGTACTCTCAAGATGATATGTTTGTGATAGGCGGCGAATCAATATATAAGATGCTTTTACCATATTGCTCAAGTGTGTATGTCACTAAGATAGAAAAGGAATTTGAGGCAGACAGGTTTTTTGTCAATCTTGATATGGAGCCAGGGTGGAAGATTGCTGCAGAGGGTGAGACGAAGGAGTATAATGGGGTGAAGTTTAGGTTTTTGGAGTATGTGAATTTGGGTGGTAGTTTATCTAGTAGCATATAATAGTATCATAAAATGTCAAGGAGTGTTGGGGAATGAAACGTCAACCTATCGGTGTGGATGACTTTAAAGATTTAGTAGATAATGATCTTTATTTTGTTGATAAAACACTGTTTATAAAGGAAATTATTGATGACAGCTCAAAAGTAATTTTGATAGCAAGACCTAGACGTTTTGGAAAGACGCTTAATATGTCTTTGTTAAAGTATTACTTTGAAATTACGAAAGAAGACATCAGCTATCTTTATAAAAACTATAAGATATGGCAACAAGGTGAAAAATACTTAAAAGAGTATAACAAATACCCTGTTATAAACCTCACCTTCAAGGGTGTAAAAACCAATTCATGGGATACAAATCTGGATTTAATTAAAATTAATATTAAAAATGAATTTCAAAGGCACTCATATTTGCTTGATTCTGATAAACTTACTTTAGAACAAAAAAGTGACATAAGACAGTTAGCATCAGGAAATGGTACAGCTGGTGCTTATATAAAAAGTATGGAACTGCTTTCAAAAGCTTTATATATTTATCATGGTGAGAAGCCAATAATACTTTTGGATGAATATGATACTCTCCTAAATGAGTCTTACATTCATGGCTATTGGGAAGATGCAATTAATTTCATGAAACCATTTATGAATGAAAGTTTTAAAAATAATATTTATCTGCATAAGGCAATAATAACAGGAATTTTCCGTGTTGCAAAGGAAAGTATCTTTAGTGATATGAATAATTTAAAAGTATATACAATACTGAGTGACAAGTACAGTGAATATTTTGGCTTTACTCAGTCGGAAGTTGAAACGCTTCTTAATTATTGCAATATTGAAGAAAGTATTTCCACAGTGGCAGAATGGTATAACGGCTATATATTTGGAAAGAAAGAACAGTATGTAATTTATAATCCATGGTCAATAATTATGTATGTTACAGACAAGAATCTTGAACCTTTTTGGGTGAATACAAGTGGTAACGAAATTATTAAAAAGCTTGCGACTGAAGGTGAGAAATCAATCCAATTAAAGATACAGGACATCATTCAAGGAGGAACTATTGAAAGAATTCGTATTGAAGAAAACATTATATATAACGAAATTACCAAATCGGAAAATTCCATATGGTCATTTATGTTGATGAGTGGGTATCTGAAGTCTATCAAAACAGAGCTTGAAGAGGATGGGGTTTATTGTACATTAAAAGCTCCTAACAAAGAGGTGTACTACTTTTTTAAGAATATGCTAAGGAGTTGGTTCACTGAGACGATTAAGGACAGTAGTCCTGATGAAATACTAACAGCTCTTCTTACAGGTGATATCAGGACTTTTTATAAGCTGTTTGCAAATACTGTAGAAAGAACCTTAAGTTACTTTGATGTTGGTAATGATAAATCTGAAAGTTTTTATCATGCTTTTGTTCTTGGAATGCTTGTGCATATTGAAAAGGATTATGAAGTTAGATCAAATAGAGAGTCGGGATATGGAAGATATGATGTAATGATTATTCCAAAAGATAAAAACAAAAAGGGTATTATTATTGAATTTAAAAAAGTAGACAAATATGAGAATGAGACAATTAATACCGCTCTTGAGGCTGCATTAAAGCAAATTGAAGAAAAGAAATATGAAACAGAACTTAAAGCATTGGGAATAGACGATATCATAAAGCTTGGTATTGCATTTAAAGGGAAGGAAGTAAAAATGGATTCAGTGAAATTCAGTGAAATTTAAAAACAAATATTGACTAAATGTGATTAGATATGTAAAATATTAATAACATTTAGTTTTTATGACCGTGGATAATCTCATATCCCTTATCCTTAATAAGTCCTTTTATAGATTTAACATCCAAAATATCATGTGACAGTGCGTAAGCAAGGATCTTATCAATGTCTTTAGATTCGTACAATTCAAGCAACTGCAGTATTTTTCGCGCATAGTATGTAGGCTGATCGAATTTTCTGCCCGCAGCATCAAGGTACTTTCCACCATATTCAAATGTTGCAGTGAAATCACGCCTTATCTGAGGAATAGACTTGGATACGGTTTTAATTTCGGCATAATGTTCATCATTTTTGTATATGCCATTTTTTTGTTCCTTTTGTTCCAACGTAAGAATGTGTTCCATATCCATTGTATAAACTTCTATACGAAAACCATATACCAGTCGATATTGTACTTCTTTGCCTGTTTATTCTTCGCTAAATACAATCATCAGCTTGTAAAGGCATTTGCATGCGATGTTCTGATTTTTATACTATTTGATAATATTATGGAGTATGGTATTAAAAATATGCTATAATCGAAGTGAGGTGATTAATTTGTATAGACTGAAAGCAAAGAATGATTTTGTATTCCAGGCATACAAATAAATATCGAAATACAAATTGTAAATCAATATAATATGGATAAAAGAACATTGTTCTATTGGTCAAAGCTATATACTGAGCAATTGAATGAGGGGCAAGCGTTTAACGAATTAAAAAAGACCATAACTATAAATATTTTGGATTTTGAATATATCAAAGTTGATAATTATCATAGTGTATTTCATTTGTGGGAAGATAGTAGAAAAGATTATAAACTTACTGATGTACTTGAAATAAGATTTATTGAGCTTCCGAAGTTCAGAAAGACTAAGCCTGATATGGGCAAACCTCTAGATAGATGGTTGTTATTTCTAGAGGATTCACCTAAGGAGGTGTTGGATATGGCAATTAAAGCTGAACCAGCTATAGAAAAAGCACAGAAAGTACTGGAGTATTTGGGCACAAATGATGAAATAAGAAGATATTATGAGTTGAGAGAAAAGGCAATACATGACGAGATAACTAGATTAGAAGGTGCTAAAGAAGAAGGCTTACAGCAAGGTTTGCAGCAAGGTATTCAACAAGGAATACAGCAAGGTTTGCAGCAAGGAGAATATCAAAAAAGCTATGAAGTAGCTAAAAAGATGATTCTAGATGAAGTAGAGTATAGTATTATTGAAAAGTATACAGGCATTTCTAAAGCAGAATTAGAGAATTTAAGAAATAATATGTAGAATAAAAAGCCTGGAGCTGTTTCATCAAGGGCTTCTCACGTAGACAAAACCCATATCATTATCAAGAAAGAACACAATTTTCTGGATAGCTCAAAAGGTCGATAGGACTTTCAAATACACAAAGTTCATTAGAAGAACCTAGACAAGAATGGCAGTATGCTCCTGTGATGTGTAATTAACGCCACATCATGGGAGCTTTTTACACGTCTGAGTGTTACTGAATTGTTGGAACGGTTTATTGATAATGCCATGGTATAAAAGCGTTTATGTCAAAAAAATCGAAAATGAATTTGAACCCCCCTCAAGTAGGAAAAATTGCATGGATGATAAAGTTGACACATATGTTAAAAGATGCTATATTAGCAGAATAAAATGAATAAAAACGTAGTGACATTCAACTTTCTATAAATGGGGTGATGTATATGAGTGAGTATAATTATGACTCGTATTGTGGGCTCTATTGCGGTGCATGTGATATTATGTCTTCTTACAAGACTGGATGCAAAAGCAAATTCGCAGAATTCTGGGATAAATCTACATTGGAGGTTTATCAAAAGTGCAGAAAATATACAGATTATACCGATGAGGATCTTACGTTGATTTGTCACGGATGCAAATCAGATAAGGTTTTTATAAACTGCAGAGCTTGCCTTGTTAAAGATTGTGCAATAGAAAAGAATATAGAGCATTGTATTGATTGTAGTGATTATCCATGTAAACTCATAACAGATCTTAAAGATGGAGTTAAAATAATGCCTCATCTTGTTGAAAAAGAAGACAATTTAATAAGGATTAAGAAAATTGGCTTACAGAGCTGGCTTAAAGAGCAAGATGAAAAGTGGAAGTGTCCTGATTGCAAGGCTGCTCATTCGTGGTACGCAGTAAAATGTAATTCATGTGGAAAGAGCTTGAAAGGCAACAATTATAAATTTAATTGGGTTAACTCGGTGCTGTTTAAAATAGTGATTAAAACAGTTCTTAAAAAGAATTTTAAGTAATCAAAATCAGAGGTATACGAAATTTTAGTATAAATAAAGAAATTGTTTGGTGGATTAATAAGGAGGGGTAAAATGGAACATTACAATTCTATTGAAAACAAAAAGAAAAAAGGCAAAGAACCTAGTGGTATTGCTGCTGTTGTTATGGCTTTGGTGCCATTTGCTATATGGGGAATATCAACTGTATTGTCAATGATTGGAATAGAAATAAATTCGATAATAGTTTTTTTTCTAGGATTAATAATGATGGCAGTTATTATTTATTGTTTTATTGAGTCAATAAGAGGTCTTATAAAGGGTAAGAAAAAGTTATTGTTTGTTATTGCCCTTGTAATTAATTTTATTCCATTTGGTATGAATTTTATTAATGCCTTTTATTATTGATTGTAAAGGGATTAATTAGAAAATACGTTTGAGTGTCAAGCATTTTTGAAAATGTAACACGTTGAATTGAAAATGTACATAAAATGTGTTGCAATGTATATACTAGAGTGAAAGTCCAGCGGTAAAATGTCAAGAGATAAATGGAAAAAATAAAGGCTGAAAACGTATAGTTTTTGTAAAAAAGACGCAAAAGAACATCACCCTAATA
>Ga0209800_10002644_pt1 | contig 15425 bp, 9 predicted proteins | sample Higcelweek8metaG_FD_187174 | JGI IMG/M metagenome (GOLD analysis project Ga0209800, IMG submission 187174) | Freshwater pond sediment microbial communities from the University of Edinburgh, under environmental carbon perturbations - High... | ecosystem: Environmental > Aquatic > Freshwater >...
TGGAGCAGTTCGACGAGCTGTATCCGAAAATATTTACCGTTGAAACCACGGTGGTTTGTGAACTGAAATGTCCTGAATGCGCGTTGGGCTCGGGACTGCTCAAACGCCAAAAAGGGGTTATGCCCTTTGAGAAATTCAAGATCATCGCCGATAAAATCCGTCCGTTCCGCCCTGATTATCTGTATCTTCATATGTATGGCGAGCCGATGCTTAATCCTGATATCATGAGGATTATCAACTACGCGTCAACATTCTGCAAAACGAACATCAGCACGAACGGCATGGCTATGACAGAAAAAATGGCCGAGGATTTGATCACATCCGGTGTGACGGATATCATCGTGTCCATCGATGGGGTTACCCAGGAGGTGTATGAGACATACCGCAAGGGTGGGGACGTCAGCAAAGCTTTTGACGCACTTGAAATGCTGCTGCACTTCAATAACAAATACGGTAACAGAGTCGGTATAAGTCCGCAATTTGTCGCATTCAAGCATAACCAACATGAGATGGAGGCATTCCACAACTATTGTGTATCCAAGGGACTTGCTCCTTTGTTCAAGGCACCGCACCTGAGAAAACCGACTCTCTACGAGAATTCGCGTTATACCGAGCTGATCAGGGTTCCGTTGCCCGACCATGCCAGTCAGCGGCATGCCATGGCTGAGTGCCGGGACCCACGTGAAGTGTTCACCATACAGATGGACGGTTCGGTTATTGCCTGCTGTTACGATTATGTCGGCCAAACGTGTTTTGGCAACATTTTCGAGCAGGAGGTGATGGATATCTGGAACAGCCTGGCTTACCGCGAGTTCAGATGGAATGTGATCTCGGGTAATGCGCCTGATTTTTGTGTAAAAAACTGTCTGCTCTATCTGTGCGACTTCTCCCAAGCTTCTCCACTGTATGAAAAAGAGTATGAATCGGTACATTCGCCAGGCCGTACGCAACATGAATTCTGCGATTCGGGGCGGAACGAGACATGTTCCTGTCTGTTCCTCAATGCCTACTACACGACATTTCTTACCCATTTTTACAGCAAGAACCAGCATCTTTCTGCATTGCCCTATGATCTGCAGTTCAACGCGCTGCAACGAATATTTTTTGGTGATAGTGACTTTTACTCGCATGGTCTTTCCCTGGCAGGTTGGAAAACTCAGGATTTGGTAATCAATTGTCATCCGCTTCAATCGGCGTGGGCTCGTGAGCACGAGTACCCGGAAGATGACCTGCAGTCTATTATGCTGGAGCAGATCAAGCGCACCAGACCATCGGTGGTCTATTTTCAGGAACCCAATATTGCCACCGCAGAGCTGTTGAGAGAAATAAGAAACTATACGGATTTGCTCGTTTTACAGATTGCTTCCGCCATTCCGGCACAAACTGATTTCTCCCAATTTGATGTGGTGATTACTGCAGCACCGCATTTTGTCAATATGTTCAGGAACATGGGGGTGGCATGCTATTATCAACCCCTTGCCTTTGATCCTCGGTGTGTTCCGGTATCGACGAGATACCGGAATCGAAGCATCGATGTGTCATTCGTGGGCGGCTTCTCGGACAGCCATGTCGGGAGCTATACGTTGTTTGAGCATTTGGCCGTGACGACGCCCGTTGAGTTCTGGGGGTATGGCGTCGAAACCTTACCGCCGACTTCTGCCATACGGTCTCGCCATCATGGCGAAGTGTGGGGGCGCGAAATGTTCAAAGTTCTGGCTAATTCAAAGATCACCGTCAACAGACATGGTGAAATAGCTGAAGATTATGCTTGCAACATGCGACTTTTCGAGGCGACCGGCTCGGGGGCTCTTCTTGTCACGGAATATAAGGAGAATCTGAGTGACCTGTTCGAGATCGGGAGAGAAGTGGTCGCCTATCACACCCCTAAAGAGTGTGCTGATTTAATCAACTACTATCTTACCCATCCTGACGAGGCAGAGGCAATTGCCCGAGCCGGACAGGTACGGACGTTGCGTGATCACACCTACGTGCAGCGTATGTCACAGATGGCAACCATTCTTGAGCGGCATATCCGCTACCGAAAAGAAAGAAATTTGTTCGCAATTCCCGATCTTTCAAAGATCTCTTACGGGTATTCCAGAATAACCGAGGCGGAGATAACGGCAGATCATATTGTTGCCTGGCAGAATCCGACTATTCCTGCTAAGCAAAGGGCTCTTGTCCAGAAGGCTTTGGAACGCATGTACAAGGGTGAAGATATGCCTGCCTACCGTGCGTTAGCAAATATCATCAAGCCTTGCGTAACAAATGGCACCACTATTCTTGAGCTTGGTTGTTCAAGCGGTTATTGTTTTGAGATTCTTGAGTATTATCTTAACAGGCAGGTAGACTATTCCGGTGTGGATTATTCACAGTCCATGATTGATATGGCTTGTGACTATTATCCACAGGCAACCTTTTACGCAGCTGATGGTGCAGAACTGTTTTTTGTCGATCAGAAATTTGACATAGTCATCTCGTCATGCGTATTACTCCATACGCCGAACTGGCGTCAACATGTTTCAGAAACAGTCCGGGTGGCAAAAAAATATGTAGTGGTATCGCGTACGCCAATTTGCCGGGAGAATCCAACCCACTACATGAAAAAATATGCGTACGATGTAGAAACGGTTGAACTGCGGTTCTGTGAGACCGAAATTGTGCATGAGTTTAAGGCGTATGGTTTGGAATTGATTGATGCCATTCAATATGCAGCTGATGCGGTTGCAGATGAATATGAAGTCACCTATCTTTTCAAGCGAACATAGTAACGTGGCAGAACATTGTGGTGCTCAATCGGAGTGTATTAAATGGATATGATTGACAAGATTTTGGAGTCAGCGATTTTTGCTGATAACCCGCCGGTGCTGCTCGATGTCGGGGCATCAGGTGAAATTCATCCCAAATGGAAACCGCTGGCGCGCCATGCCATCTGCATCGCCTTTGATGCCGACGAACGCGAAATCGGCTATGCCGTCGACGAGTCGCGGGAGTACAGGAAGCTCTATCTGTTCAACAGTCTTGTTACCGACGCAGCAACTGCAATGGCCGATTTTTATCTGACCCGTTCCCCGTTTTGCTCAAGTTTGCTGGTGCCTGATGATGCGAGCTTGGCTAATTACAATTTCGGCGATCTGTTTGCAATCGAAAAAATTGTGCGCCTCAACTCCGTCCAGCTGTCTCAGGCTCTTCGGAAGGTTGGCGTCACAAAGGTTGACTGGTTCAAAACTGACTCGCAGGGGACGGATCTCCGTCTGTTTGCCAGCCTTGGCGAAGAATTGGTCAACAGGGTTTTGGTTGCGGAGTTTGAGCCGGGAATTGTTGACGGATACCGAGGGGAAGACAAACTCCATGGGCTGATGGCATTTATGGACAAGTGCCCTTTCTGGATGAGCAACATGAAGGTGTGTGGTACGCAGCGGATCAGTCAGTCTGCATTGGCACGGCAGTTTCCCGGCTATAATGGTAAGCCGGTCGGAGGACTCCCGCTCCGGACCGCTCCGTGCTGGGCCGAGGTTTCCTACTTTAATGCGTTTGGTATTGACGCCGGGTATCTTGACCTCAGAGACTATCTGCTTGGATGGATATTTGCCGTGCTTGAAGAACAGTATGGGTTTGCCCTCGACATAGCCCTTCAGGGGAAAGAACGTTTTCGTGAGCGGGTGTTTGACATTCTGGTGCAGTATGCTACCGAACGAATTATGAGAGGGTAGTCTGCCAGGATTGCCGGAGGCGCAGATGGAAAGGTTTGAACAAAAAAATGTCCTGATTACCGGCGGCCTTGGTTTTATAGGTTCCAATGTCGCAAAGCGCTTGGTTGAGTATGGGGCGCAGGTTACCTTGGTTGATAGCCTGATCCCTGAATACGGCGGCAATTTATGGAATATTGAACCTTTTAAGAATAATGTGAAGATTAATATCTCTGATGTTCGAGATGAACATGCCATGAAGTATCTGATCCAGGGGCACGACTATCTCTTTAATCTGGCTGGCCAAACCAGCCATATCGATTCAATGCAGAATCCATTTCCTGATTTGGAGATTAACGCCCGTGCCCAGCTATCGATTTTGGAAGCCTGCCGTAAGTATAATCCTGACATTAAACTGGTATTTGCCAGCACTCGCCAGCTATATGGCGCTCCACAGTATCTTCCGGTAGATGAAAAACATCCGTTAGCTCCCGTGGATGTGAACGGTATCAACAAGATGGCTGGGGAATGGTATCACCTGCTGTATAACAATGTCTATGGTATCCGGGCTGCTGTATTACGTCTGACTAATACCTACGGTCCTCGGATGCGGGTAAAAGATGCACGTCAGACGTTTCTGGGAGTCTGGATCAGAAGTGTCATTGAAGGTAAGCCGGTGTTGGTGTTTGGCGATGGAAAACAGATCCGTGACTTTAACTACGTGGATGATGTTGTGAATGCGCTACTTGTCTGCGCTCTTTCTGATGAAGCCAATGGCGAGATATTTAATCTGGGAGCTGATGATCCGATTAACCTGAAGGATACTGCTGAGCTGCTGGTGCAGATGGCAGGCTGCGGCAGTTACCAGTTGGTACCGTTTCCTGCTGACCGCAAAGCCATTGATATTGGCGATTACTATGCTGATTATCGCAAGATACGGTCCAGGTTGGGGTGGAAGCCAACGGTGCCGCTGGCAGATGGTTTGACTGAAACCTTGTCATATTATCGTGACCATTCAGCGCATTATTGGGAGCTTTAGCATGGAAACTGAAGTTGTCCCGTTGATGGATCTTGCTGCTCAGTACAAGAACCATGAAGAAGATATTAACAGAGCAATAACGCAGGTACTAAAGAGTGGCTGGTATATTCTGGGAACTGAAGTAGCAGCCTTTGAAGAGGAGTTTGCTTCTTTTTGCGGCGTAAACCACTGTGTTGGTGTTGCCACGGGTACCGATGCTGTGGCGTTGGCTTTAAAAAGTTGTGGAGTAGAATCTGGGGATGAAGTGATAACGGTCTCCCATACGGCAGTCGCAACAGTGGCAGCTATCGAGCAGATAGGCGCTGTGCCTGTATTTGTTGATATAGAACCGATAAGCCGATGTATGAATCCTGATTTAATTGCCGGGTTGGTAACCAGTAAAACAAAGGCGATCGTACCTGTACATATGTATGGGCAACCTGCAAGGATGCCGGAGATTATGTCGATTGCCCGCAAACATGGGATCAAGGTTATCGAAGACTGTGCTCAAGCCCATGGTGCACGTATCGCTGGTCAAAAAGTAGGTTCTTTTGGAGATGCTGCTGCATTCAGCTTTTATCCAACCAAAAACCTGGGAGCTTTGGGAGATGGTGGGGCTGTTGTGACTAACAATGCCGAAGTTGCAGACCATTGCCGCTGGTTGCGGCAATATGGCTGGAAGGAACGTTACATTAGTTTTCTGCCCGGTTTTAATTCACGTCTTGATGAACTGCAAGCAGCGATCTTAAGGGTCAGGTTGCCATTTTTGGAAGCCGCAAATGTCAGACGCCGTGCGATTGCTGAATGTTATAATCAGGCGGCATGTTGTTCTTCTTTGAGTATTCCTGAGGCTGTTGCGGGTATTGAACATGCAATGCACCTCTATGTAATCGAAACGCCAGACAGAGAGGCGTTTGAGTCGTTCTGTGCAGCCAGAAAAGTGGCTACTGCCCGGCATTATCCTATGGCAGTGCACCAGCAACCGGCATATACAGGCAGGCTTCGCGGAGGAGCTGTCTTGCCGATAACGGAGCGCTTGTATGGCAGGATTGTAAGCCTGCCGATGTTTCCAGAGCTGACAGAAACACAGGTGGAAAAGGTCTGTTCAACTCTTTCATCGTGGCACGGTAGAAGCTGATGCCACGTTACTACTGCACCTACTTTGATTGCAACTACCTCAGCCGTGGATTAGCAATGATTGAATCCTTGGCAGAGCATGATGAACTGGGTTTTCATATCTATGTTGTCTGCCTTGATGAGTTAAGTTACCGCATCTTGAACGAACTTGGGCTGGCTTGCCTGACACCTGTTCCGTTAGCCGCACTTGAATATGGTGATGCTGGCCTGGCTCAGGCAAAGGGAAACCGGACGCAAAAGGAGTATTACTGGACCCTGACCCCAAGTGTGCTGTTAAAAGTTTTTTCCTGGTATCCGACAGTTCAGGTACTAACCTATGTAGACGCTGATCTCTTCTTTTATTCTTCACCTACCCCCATCTTTACAGAATTTGCTGATGCCTCGGTGCTTATTCATCCCCATCGTTTTTCACCTGAACTGCAGTATCTTGATGAGCATGGCATCTATAATGTTGGCTTGCTTTGTTTCAGGCGAGATAAAAGGGCATTCAGGGTATTGGATTGGTGGCGGGCACGTTGCAACGAATGGTGCTATGACCGGATTGAAGATGGCCGGTTTGGCGACCAGCTCTATTTAAATGACTGGCCAGAACGTTTTGCAGGAGTCCATGTACTGCAGCACCACGGAGCCGGAGTTGCTCCCTGGAATCATGGACAGTATTACATAACGCGTACCGATAATGGTGAGATTCAGATTAGTGGGCTGCCGCTGATTTTTTATCACTTCCATGCTTTTTCTATTGTCTTTCCAGGGTGTATGCTGCCAGTAAAGCATGCTTTGTATCAGCTTACCTCTGACATTGTCGAGCTATGTGTACTGTCTTATTGCAAGGCTATACATAGTTGGGGAGTGGTTCTGCTGAAGAAGTATGAACCAAACCGATTGGGAATGGTGAATATTACTGATTTTAGCCGGGAATTGACGTTTATCGCCCAGTCTGAAATAGAACCTGAACTGCGCTCCAACGGAGTCACACATCCTGTCTATCGACTTGACGAGGAATGGCTCTGCTTTTATTCGAGCCAAATGGTTAGTGCTGCAGAGGCCATGTATACCATGTTGCCACAAAAGTATGCTGTGTCTGTAATTGTTACAACCTATGCTTCTGAAGCCTTTATGCATGAATGCCTTCAAGATCTGGTTCGCCAGACAATTTTTGATCAGATAGAGGTTGTGATTATTGATGCTGCATCTCCTGAAAATGAGAAGCATATTATTGAAGGCTTTCAAAAGTTCTACAGGAATATCAAGTATATTAGGACGTCTGAACGAATAGGTATTTATGCTGCCTGGAATCTTGCAATCAAAGAAGCTACTGGCGATTACCTGCTTTCCTTCAGCACCAATGACCGTCTGGCACCCAATGCCTGTGAGGTACTGAAGAAAGCGTTGGACCAGCATCCTGACGTGATGCTGGTCTATGGTGATACCCGGTTAACCTTGCATCCGCACCAAACCTTTGAAAAGCATGATTGTTGTGGACAGTTTGCCTGGCCAACCTATTCTTTTGAACATCATATTGAAAATTGCTGTGTGGGGCCTCACCCGATGTGGAGGCGCAACGTACATGAGTATGTCGGTTATTTTGATGAACGGTATATTGCTATTGGTGACCAGGAAATGTGGTTGCGGATTGGAGAGCGCTTCCCATTGATGCATATCCCTTTGATAACGGGACTTTATTGGTATACACCGGAAGGTATTTCAAACAAGCGTCACATTGCAGATCCTGAAATAGCAGCGATCTTTGCAACGTATCAAAAACGTCACAAACAACGGATGGATCGGATGCATCGGATTGATGCAATAAAAACGTTTGGATGATGCAGAGAGTTTACCTGAATCCTGCTGAAATAGTAGTTGCATATTTGTCAGAGATAACTAGAATCGCCCCTGTGAATACTAAGATAAGGAGTTTATATCATGACCGCCTCCCTTGTACCCTATAACCAGTATGAAGCACTGAATGCATATCAGCGTCTGCGTGTCTCACTTGCAACCGAGGTTCCTGAAGAGGCGATTAAGGAGATACGAACTTTCCTGAAGATGTTTCCTGAAAATGCAGTGGCTTATAACGACTTGGGGGCATTATATTTTCAGGCTGGCGACAAGTTGCTGGCTTTGGCACACTATGAGAAAGCGAATCGTTTACAGCCGAATAGCCCGACTGTCATTAAGAATCTGGCTGAATTTTATTTTGTTGTTCTGGGCTGGGCTGATGACGCCATTGAGATGCTTACCGATTTGCTGAAAGAGTTTCCTAATGATTTTGAGGTATTGACTGCCTTAGGCAATATAAGTGCCCAGGTAGGGCAACCAGATGAAGCAAGGACGTTTTATCGTAAGGCATTGCAGCTTAATCCCGAGCATCAGGATTTGCGAGAGCTGCTGGCAAAACTTGAAGGGCCTGTGTCTGCTGCCGAATATCGTTCGGAAGCAGCTACTGTACCACGACAGCCGGTTATGCCGACACTGCCTCCACCTACTCCATCACCTGTTGCAGCACCTGTTCTTGCCGATGAGGCTGCTCCGCTATTAGCCCTGTTGGTGCAAAATCCCCGAAATGCTGTGGCCCATAACAATTTGGGGCTGCTCAGATTCAGACAAGGACGCATGGAAGATGCTGCGGCCAGCTACAAAAAAGCGAGCGAGTGTGACCCGGCTAATGGGGTATATCGTAAAAATCTTGCTGATTTGTATTATACTGAACTTGGCAAAACCGATGAGGCGATTGAACTTTATTCTGCATTGCAACGTGAATTTCCCAGAGATACCGAGGTGTTGGTGGCATTGGCAATCATTTGTCGCGCCAACAGTCTGACAGAGCAGACAAAAAGCTTTATCAATAAGGTGATTGAGCTTGAACCGTGGAATGCTGACGCCAGAGACTTTCTGGCTAATCTTTGAAAAAAGATGTCTATGGCTATTAATGAACAGAAAACAGGGGCTTTTGCCCCTGTTTTGTTTTCAATTGTTGTGGTTACCTACAACTCTGCAGCTACTATTGTGCCATGCCTGACTTCGGTCTTTGCCACGGCAGAGGCGGGAGTCGAGATAGTGGTTGTCGATAATGCTTCTCGTGATAATACGGTTGCATTGGTCAGGCAGCTGCAGTCCAGTGTCTCTAACTGTTCCCTCCAACTGATAACAAACAACACCAACAACGGCTTCAGCGTGGCTTCGAATCAGGGGATAAGCACAACTTCTGCCCCATATCTGGTCTTGCTTAATCCTGATACGGTAGTGACTCCTTTCTGGCTTATTAACCTGCAGCAACATCTTGCTGATCCGTTGGTTGCAGCGGTTGGGCCGGTTTCCAATTTTGCTGCACAACGGCAGTCGGTTGTTTGGCACTGGCACGGCCCTTTACCTCAAGGAGTTTCGCCGGTTCAGGCAGACGAATATCTTTACGCAACTAATCAGGGGAAGGCGGAAGAAACAAAGCTGTTGATCGGATTTTGTCTGATGGTGCGTCGAGTGTTGCTGGAACAGCTTGGCGGGTTGGATGGACGGCTGTTTTTGGGAGCTGATGACCTGGAGCTTTCATGGCGGTTACGGGTACACGGCTATCGCCTGCTGATTGCTACGGACTGTTTTGTCTACCACGAGGGACAGCATAGTTTTAAAACAGAATCGTCAAGTACAACCGGAAGATTGGTGCAGGAAAGCTCAAATGAACTCTATGCACGACTTAAGGAATGTTATGGTCAAGGCCGGGTTCCAACGCCGCAGGAACTTTGGGGCATTGATTGGTTTACGCCAGATAACGCCTGTTTTAATCCAGCGGTAAACCTTCATCAGCTGTTGAGCCTGCCAAAGGGAAGCTCTCTTTCTGCTCCACTTTTTTCGATAATTATCCTGACCTGGAATCAGCTTGAATATACCAAGGAGTGTCTGGAGGCCCTGCGTAGGCATACTCCTGAGCATCATGAAATCATTATTGTTGATAACGGCTCCAGCGATGGCACGGTGGCTTGGTTGCAAGCATGTGCAGCCGACGATCCGCGTTATCGCTTGATTTTAAATGCAGATAACCGAGGATTTGCAGCCGGTTGTAATCAAGGACTGGAATTGGCCAAAGGTGATTGGCTGCTACTCCTTAACAACGATGTTGTGGTGACGCCTGGCTGGCTTGGAGGTTTGTTTGATTGTCATCGTGCTACTTCAAATGCCGGTATTGTTGGGCCTTTGACTAATAATGCCAGTGGCATTCAAGGAATCGGCCCGGCACCGTACTGTGACAACGCCGGATTAGAGTTGTTTGCACAGAAGTTCAGGGTTGAACATCGGCATCGTCGTGTTTTTTCGCGGCGCCTGGTGGGCTTCTGTATGTTGTTTTCGCGGCAGTTGCATCAGCAGATTGGCGGACTTGACGAACGATTTGGCACGGGAAACTATGAGGATGACGATATCTGTCTGAGGGCAGCCATTGCCGGATATCGCAACATAGTGGCAGCTGATACCTACATTCATCACCACGGCAGTGTTTCTTTTCAGGGCGGCGGGGTTGACTATCGCACAGCCCTGACCGGCAACTGGGCGTTGTTTCGTAAGAAATGGTCGGAGCCGGTACATAATCCGCAGTATGCTCAACTGATTTCAATCTGCCGTCTACGGGAGGAAGCAGAGACGCTGATGTTGCAACAGCGTCCTGATGAAGCGGTCCAACTGCTTCATCAGGCAAGCACGAGCTTTCCAGAAGAAAGACTGCTTCAGGAACTCCACAGGCAGCTATTATGCGTTACGGGGCAGTATGAAGCATCAGCCCGCTTGGGATATCGGGTGGCTGAAGCTTATTGCCTGCTTGACAATGGCCAGATTGGTCAAGCGGAGCAGCTACTCCGCTTGGTTATGGCGGAAGAGCCAGGGTGTGGAGAGTCTTTACTGGTACTATCACACCTGATGCGTCGTTGTGGCGAGTATGAATATGCCGATGCGTTATTGTTACGAAGTTTTATGCTGAGTCCGGTTATTGTTTCAGAATTTCTGCTTAAGGCAGAAGGCTTGTACACTATGTCAGGCCTGAAACAGCTGGTCTGCGAGGCGTCTCAGCTTAATCCTGATAGCAAGGCCCTTGGCAAACTGCTTGTGTTGACAGCTGATACTGCAGAACAGGTGGCAGAAGCCGCCGAGACGTACCTGCTGCGTTTTGGTGTTGAGCATGAGCTGGTTATAAAAGGTTTGGAAGCCCGGAAACAGATCGGGTACCACAGAAGGGCCCACTATGAGATCCCGACTGTTTCACTTTGCATGATCGTACGGGACGAAGAACGCTATCTGGCCCACTGTCTTGCTTCCTGCAGACCGCTGGTCAGCCAGATGCTGGTGGTAGATACAGGATCGAATGACCGGACGCCTTATATAGCCGAGTTATTTGGAGCGCAGGTTGTCAGATATCCCTGGCAAAATGACTTTTCATCTGCAAGAAATCGCGGGCTTGAGTTGGCAACCGGCAGATGGATTTTGGTCATGGATGCTGATGAACGGTTGTCGCCCCGTGATTATCAGCTGTTTTGCCAGACCCTTGAGCAGGCAACTGTCTGTGCATTTAGTATATCGACCCGTAACTACTGTAGCACACAAGGGCGGGATGCATTCACTCCTTTGGATGGGGACTACCCGGAAGAAGAGGCCGGAATTGGCTGGACTTCCAGTGACAAGATTCGACTGTTTCCTAATTATCCCGAGATTCGGTTTGAAGGGCTGGTCCATGAACTGGTCGAAGGGGCAGTTGCACGGGTTGGACTTGATGTGCGGAAGCATCCGGTGCCGATCCATCATTATGGTGGTCTGGAAAAAGAGCGGCTTGAGCGTAAACGACGAATGTACTACCAATTGGGGGAACAAAAACTGAGGAATGAACAGGATCGTACTGCAAAAGCGCTCTATGAGTTGGCAGTGCAGGCTGGCGAACTGGAACAGTACGAGCAGGCACAGATGCTCTGGTTAGAGTTTTTGCAGCAGGAACCTGTTTTTGCGCCCGGCTGGTTCAATCTTGGTTATGTTTTACTCAGAGACGGCAAAATAGAGGAGGCTTTGGCCGCCACTGAGCGAGCATTGCAGCTTAAAGAAGAGTATCTGGCTGCCAGAATTAATCAGTCAATTTGCCATTTTGTACTCTATCCGATGCAGGGACAGATGGCGGAGTTACTACGTGAACAGAGTAAGATGCCAACTGAACCGACGTTACGAATTCTGGTGGCATTGGCATACTGCCTGAACGGACAATTGGAGAAAGGTATAACCGATTTAAGACAGCTGTATGACACGGGAACGAATCCGATAGTCTTTATCCAAGAGCTTTCCAGGCTGTTTGATAAGCACGGTAAAACAGAGACAGCGGCAGTACTGACAGCTCTGTCAACTGTGATTAACAGCGGCCTGCATCAGGTTTGAGAGGAGTTGCTGTTCGTATTCTATTAACTTCTTGCTTGTCTTCAGGGCGTGATAGTAATCATGGTTTACGACAAGCGTACCGATTTCTTCAATAAGTTTTGCAGTGCTTGGGGCCGCCTCAAGCAGCTGTTTCACGAGATCCCAGTAGGCATGATGATAGGTTACCAGATTCTCGCCATCAACATACATCAACTGTATCAGAAAATAGAGACGCCGCGCCGGTGAGGTTGCGGCGTCTTCCTTCATGATGTCTTTTTCTCGCAGGATAGCAGCAGTGTTTTCGACAAAAAACTCTGTAGCCTTGTCACCATTTTTAATAACAGCGTGACCAAGTAACATCTTTTCATGAGGCTTAAGTCTGATCTTGAGTGACATGGCTATCCCTGAAATAAAGCTTGGGTTATTGAGGAGCTAAGACCTGCCAGTTTTTGACCGGTTGTATCCAGACCTTTCGCAGCATCTTTTACCGAGGCATCTGAACTGTCTGGTTGAAGAGGTGGTACCGCACTCGGTAGAAGCTGACCATTATCGGCGAACAGTGACTTCCACGTGTCTTTTACCTGGTCATAAATCTGTTGTGGTGGTGGCGGAACCATCATCTTGAGGATTTCCTGACGAAGCGAGGTGTAGCTCATCAGTATTTCCTGACGCTCCTTGCTGCTGACAGGAAAGGGGGGAAAGTTTTTCATGATGCTATTCAGGTTAGTGCTCATCTGCTCCACCTGGGTAGCTTCCTTGTTTAACGCCTCATTCGTCTCGCGGACACTTTTAATCTGCTGGTTCATACGAGCGTGTACCAGCTCAATACCACGCACCGTATCAAGGTTTTTAAGCGTGACAGATGAAGTTATCTGAACATTGTCCTTGGCTGTTACTGTTGGAGGCGCGCTGGTCGTAGATTCAGCAGGGGCTGATGTCTCGTTAGCAGTTTTTGCTTCTTGTGTTTGCTGCGTCTGCTGCTGTTGCTGTTGAGCTGCGTAATAACTACTGGCTGCCTGACTGCTGATTTGATTAATTTCCATGGGAGCTCTCCTTTTTATGGGCTATAGACAGAAAAGGGGGAGACCTTCTGTGTCTCCCCCTCGCTACTCCATTACCCATTTCTGAAATTATGCCCTGTACTAGAACAGTCTCAGAACTGCCTGAGCTGACTGGGAAGCCATGCTCAAGGAAGAGATACCCAGATTCTGACGGGTCTGCAGCATCAACATGTTTGCACCTTCTTCGTTGGTATCAGCCAGAGTCAGACCGTCTGCGCCTACTTGCAGCGTGCTGATCATGGTGTCAGTGAAGTCCTGACGGGTGGTAACAACGCTCAAGCTTGCAGACAGACCGGAAGACTTGCTACGCAGGGTACTGAGTGCAGACTCAAGCTCACCAGAAGCAGAGGTGATAGCGATGGTGCCGTTTGTACCAGACCACAGTGTTGCAGTGGTTGAACCAATGGTCAGACCTGAAGAAGTGGCGTTGAAGCCGCTGATCTGCAGGGTGGCAGCGTTGGTGCGTTGGCCGAATTCAACAGTCTGTGAGCCGGCGGTCAGGAAGTTGGTGCCTTTGTAACCGGAGTCACTGGCCAGCTGTGAGATCTGTGACATCAGGGTGGTAAAGGTTACCTGATAGTTGGAGCGCTCAACACCATCACTGGTTGCCAGTGCTGACTGAGCAACACCCTTTGCAGACTCAATCAGAGTTGTGATGCCCTTGATGCCTGCGTCTGCTGACTTCAGCATCTGTACACCTTCTGCCATACCGTCTTTACGGACGTTCAGGTCTGATGCCCGTTGCAGGTGACCTTGTGCTGCAAAGTAGTTGGTCGGGTTGTCCAACGGAGTGTTAACCTTCTTGCCGGTTGCTAACTTGTTCTGTACCGCACTCATCGCCTTGTTGGTGTCTTGCAGGGAGAGTAGGTTCTGCCGCATACCTGCTGTTAATGAGATGTCGCTGATTCCCATGATGATTCTCCTTTCTTGGATGTGCTACAGCATTCTTGCCGTAGTCTTCTGCTTTTCTTATCGGTTTGGATAGCGTAGACCTGAAGAAAAAAATATAGCTGATTGCGGATCTCTGTCATTTTGTAGCAACATGTTGTAAAGAGCATAAAGCAGGAGGCGGGATGGGGTTATTAAAGCATTTAAAAATACTGGTACTCAGTAATCTGTATCCACCTCAGGAGCTGGGTGGCTATGGCCGCTCAATCGCAGATTTTGCCCAGTTACTTCAACATCGGGGACATCTCGTCAAGCTGCTAACTTCGCGGGCGGATTATCTGGGGGGTATTGACGCAGAAGAGCCATCAATTGACAGGCGTTTAGTGCTGTGGGGAAGTTACGAAAACGGTGCTACCGCCTTGAGTGAACCGGGCCGTATTCCGGTCATTATTCAGCACAATCTCAAGTTGCTTGAATCCCTGCTTACCCAGGAACTGCCGGATGTCTGTCTGGTTGGCAACATAGCTTTTCTGGGTATGATGTTACTGCAGCCGCTGCTGGACCGGCAGATTCCGATTGTCCATCATTACGGGGTAACCGGTCCGTTGTTTCAGGTAGCAGAGTTTCCACGTAGCAAATATTATCATTTGGCAGTTGCAAGTGACTATGTACGGGATAGTCTGTTGAGCTACGGTTTTCCTGTCGCAGGCAGTAGGACTATCTATCCAGGAGCTTGTGTGAGGCAGTTTCTTTATCGCGGCCCAACTCTTCGGGATGAGCCATTGCGAATAGCTACTGCCAGCCTGTTGACGCCGTCCAAAGGAATCCATATCTTGCTGGAGGCTCTGGTAAAACTGCGACAGTGGGGCATTCCCTTTACCTGTACTCTTGCCGGGGCACCATACCATCAGGAGTACGTCCGTTCCATGCAGCAGTACTTGCAACAGCAGGGGGTAACGGAGCAGGTTCATTTTTGTGGTTTACTTGACCGTGAGGCATTAATCCGGTTTCACAGAGATCAGCATGTGCTAGTCTTTCCTTCACTTGAAACAGAGGCGTTTGGAATCAGTCAGGTTGAAGCCATGGCAGCTGGCGCGGTTGTGATTACCAGTGGTGTTGGTGGGGCAGCTGAGGTGATTGAGGATGGCGTCAGCGGGCTTGTTTCTGCACCGGGTGACACTTCAGCGCTGGCAGTAAATCTTCAAAAGCTGGCCCTCTGCCCGGAATGGCGCAGGCAGTTGGCTGCGGCCGGGCAGC
>Ga0209800_10002646_pt1 | contig 15405 bp, 12 predicted proteins | sample Higcelweek8metaG_FD_187174 | JGI IMG/M metagenome (GOLD analysis project Ga0209800, IMG submission 187174) | Freshwater pond sediment microbial communities from the University of Edinburgh, under environmental carbon perturbations - High... | ecosystem: Environmental > Aquatic > Freshwater >...
GCCCTGGCAATGGCGCGCGGTCACCCCTTTCGGGAACGGTTGGCCCCGCTTCCGACCATCCACCGATGCCCACAGACCGCCCGCCGAAGGGTCGACGCCCCGGCCCTTTACGACCCTTGCCGGGCGGTGCTAGGGCTTGGGTGAGGCTGCCGAAGCCGTTCACTCGGCGCGGCCGCCCTTCCGGGACCTTTCGGGGCCTTCCGGGTGATGACAAGCAAGGGGGGCGCTGCCCATGTATCTCGGCATCGATGTAGGCGGCACGCACACGGACGCCGTGGCGTTGAACGAGGCGGGCGTCGCCGCCCAGGTGAAGGTCAAGACCGACCAGAGCGACCTCCTGGCCTCGGTGAACCAGGCCCTGCGAGGCATCCTGGAGACCGTGAAGCCCGAGGGCGTGCGCCAGCTGAATCTCTCCACCACGCTGTCCACCAACGCCATCGTCCAGGGCACCACCGAGGACGTGGGCATGCTGGTCATCCCTGGACCAGGCATCAGCGCGGACGAGTTCATGCTCTGCCGCGACTTCCACGTGCTCGGCGGAACCATCGACCATCGCGGCAGCGAGACCGACCGTCTGGACGAGGCCCAGGCCCGGGCCGCCATCAAGGCCTGCCAGGCGGCGGGCGTGCGCGTGTTCGGCTGCGTGGGCAAGTTCAGCACCAGGAACCCCCTGCACGAGAACACCGTGCGCCAGCTGCTGGGCCCGGCGGCGGGCGGCGGCACCGACTACGTGACCCTGGGCCACGAGCTTGGCGGCCGCCTGAACTTCCCCCGGCGCATCGCCACGGCCTATTACAACTGCGCGGTCTGGCGGGTGTTCAACGCCTTTGCCACGGCCGTGGAGAAGAGCCTGGCCGAGCTCGGCCTGGGCCACGTGCGCGTAAACACCCTCAAGGCCGACGGCGGCACCTTCCCCCTTGCCCAGGCCCGGCGCATGCCCGTGCAGAGCATCTTTTCCGGCCCGGCGGCCAGCGTCATGGGCATCATCGCGCTCTGCGACATCACGCGCGACTCGGTGATCCTGGACATCGGCGGCACCACCACCGACATCGCCGTGTTCGTGGACGGCCAGCCCCTTGTCGAGAACGACGGCATCAACATCGGCAGCCACCCCACCCTGGTGCGCGCGCTCAAGGTGCGCTCCATCGGCATCGGCGGCGACTCGGCCATCAACGTCCTGGGCGAGGCCGTGCGCGTCGGCCCCACCCGGCTCGGCCCCTCCCTGGCCGACTCCATCCCGGCCGGGGCCGGGCTGCCCGTGAATGTTCGGCCCACCCTCATCGACGCCCTGAACGTGACCGGGGCCTGCGTCCACGGCAACGTCGACGCCTCGCGCCGGGGCCTGGCCGAGTTCGCGGCCCTGCATTCCATAGAGCCCGGGATGCTGGCCAGCCAGGCCGTGGCCGCGGCGGCCGAGGCCATCCACAAGGCCACCCAGGAGCTCTTGGCCGAGATCAACGACAAGCCCGTGTACACCATCCACGAGCTGCTGGAGGGCCGCCGCGTGGCCCCTGGCCGCGTGTACCTCATGGGCGGCCCGGCCTGCGCCATGCAGGCGGCCGTGCACCAGCGCTTCGAGCTGTTCACCGTGGTGCCGGAGCATTCCGGCGTGGCCAACGCCATCGGCGCGGCGCTGACGCGCAACACCGCCAGCCTGGAGCTCTTCGCCGACACCGAAAAGGGCGTCATGTTCATCCCGGCCCTGCGCCACCGCGAGAACGTGCCGCGCAGCTACGCCCTGGCCGACGCCGAGCGCGACGCCATGAACCACATGCTGGCGCACCTCTCGGAGATGGGCGTCTTCGCCGACCGCGACAACGCCCAGATCACCCACGCCTCAAGCTTCAACATGGTCGACGAGGGCCGCACCACGGGCCGGAACATCCGCGTCAAATGCCAGATCAAGCCCGGCGTGGCCTTCACCCTGAACGGCCAGCCGCCGGTCCAGCCGGCCAGCCGCACCACGGGCCAATCCTTGCGCAGGGCCACGGGCCAGCCAGCGGGCCCGCCCACCGGCAAAACGGGCGGGAGGGGATAAGTCATGCAGGGAGCAAAGAGCAGCCTGGGGATCATCCTCTTCCCGGCGTTTGACTGGAGCATCTCGCCCACCCACCCGGAGCGCGAGGAGCGCCTGCTGTACACTCAGGACCAGCTCAAGGAAGAGGGCCTGTTCGACATCGAGGGCGTGGACGAGCACAAGCCCGGCGTGGCCACCCGCGAGGACGTGGAGCGCGCGCACTTCTGCTTCCCCGAGGTGGAGGCCGTGGCCACGCGCTCGCACATGGTGGCCGCGGGCGGCACCATCACCGCCGCCGATCTGGTCATGACCGGCCGCCACAAGCGGGCCTTCGCCCTGGTGCGCCCGCCCGGCCACCACGCCATGAAGGTGGTGCAGGGCTCGCGCGGGTTCTGCAACATCAACATCGAAGCGATAATGATCGAGCACCTGCGCGAGAAGTACGGGGTCAAAAAGATCGCCGTGGTCGACACCGACTGCCACCACGGCGACGGCACCCAGGACATCTACTGGCACGACCCGGACGTGCTCTTCATCTCGCTGCACCAGGACGGCCGCACCCTGTACCCCGGCACGGGCTTCCCCGCAGACTGCGGCGGACCGGGGGCGCTTGGCCGCACGGTGAACATCCCCCTGCCGCCGGGCACCGGCGACGAGGGCTACCTCATGGTCATGGAGCGCATCGTGCTGCCCATCCTCAAGGACTTTCAGCCTGAGATCGTGGTCAACTCCGCCGGGCAGGACAACCACTTCACCGACCCCATCACCAATATGAACCTGACGGCCCAGGGCTATGCGCGCATGACCGAGCTCTTGAAGCCGGACCTGGCGGTGCTGGAGGGCGGCTACGCCATCCAGGGCGCGCTGCCGTACGTGAACTTAGGCATCGCCCTGTCGCTGGCCGGGCTGGACTACTCCGGCGTGCGCGAGCCCGCCTACGACGCCGTGAAGCACCGCCAGCGCCCGCAGCTGGCCGAATACATCGAGCGGCTGTGCGACACCATCCCGAACGTCTACTTCCACCCGCCCGCCGAGCCCCAGGACGGCTTCGTGACCACCACGGACGCGGGCGACTGGTTCGTGCGCCACAAGAACATCTATTACGACACCGATGACATCACCGAGGCCCAGACCGAGGAGCTGTACCTCTGCGGGGCCTGCCGGGGGCTGCTCAAGATCGTCAGCCGCACGACCAAGAACCCGGCCTGCCTGGGGATCGAGATTCCGCTCCACGCCTGCGACGCCTGCCGCAGCCTGGGCTACAGCATTTATGAGGAGGCCCAGGTCAAGGAGGGCTACCGGTACGCCCAGTTCATCAACCGCCGCGACAAGGAATACCAGCGCCACGGGTTCTGACTGGACAAGAAGCGTGGCCGGGGTCGGCCGCGCTGACCCCCAGCCGCTGCAGGCAACTGTGGCACCGATGTTGCTTCAATCCCCCGCACAGGGCGCCGCTTCCCGGTTCCGCGCAAGAATTTGCGCAGTATTGACGGGAAAGGCGCCACAACAGGGAAAAAATGGAGCACACAAATGAAACGCGCAAAGATTCTTGCAACGCTGCTGGTGGGCGCGAGCCTGTCCGGCCTGCTCTTGGCCACGCCCGCCCTGGCCAACCGTGAAACGGACGCCGCCCTGGACCGCATCGAGCGCGTGCTCGACGACGTGGAGCAGATCCAGCGCATCATGCGCGACCGCCCCCACGAGGTTGAGAGCGCCCGTGAGCGCCTCCACCGCGCCGAGGTCCAGCTGGAGCGTGAGCGCATCATCGCAATGAGCGAGGCCTCCGGCCTCTCCCGCAGGCGCATCGAGGCCATGCGCGAACGCGGCTTGAGCTGGGGCCGCATCGCCCACGACCTGGGCGTGAGCCCCTTTGTGGTGGGCGTGGCCACCGGGCATTATGGCGAGCGCGACTACCGCCACGGCCATGACCGCGACGACGACCTGCGCTTCGAGCAATGGCGCGGCCCGGACCACGGCAAGAAGAAGGGCTGGAGGAACGGCATGCCTCCGGGCCAGGCCAAGAAGATGCAGCGTGACGACCACGACGGCCGCGACGACCGTGGCGGCCACGACAGGCACGACAACTAGGCCGACGCCGGTTCCGGCTGATCGGTCCGCCCGCCTGCTCCTGCGGATATTTCCCGCAGGGGTGCCCGCACCGGCGGCGGCACATGTCTCTGCATGAACCTGCACATCGGGCCGGGGCTCCTTCCTTACAGGGGGGGGCTCCGGCCCTTTTTTGCGGGCCTGCCCCTGGCTGTTGACGCCGCGGGGCCAGGGGGGCAAAATCCGGGCTGATCCCGCACCCTCCCAACCCCCAAACCCCCAAACAGTTGGAGCGCCCCATGCACAAAGTGCTCATCCACCCGGCGACCTACCAGGACTGCCGCCAGGCCGTGGAAGCCGCCTTCGAGGCCTTTCCGCGCCCGGTGCGCGGGCTTTCGATCCTCGTCAAGCCGAACGTCCTGCGCGCCGGCGTGCCCGAGGAGGCCATCACCACCCACCCGGCCGTGTTGCGCGCCGTCATGGAGTGCCTGCTGGACCTGGGCGCGGTGGACATCACCGTGGGCGACAACCCCGGCCTCATGGGCTACGGCGCCAACGAGGCCTGCTTTGCCAAGTGCGGGCTCACCGAGGCCGCGCTCGGCCACTACAGGAACATCGGCCTGGACGCCGTGGAGGTGCCCTTCAGCACCCTGGGCGACCCCGGCCTCATGCCCAGGCTCAGCGTGTCGCGCGCGGTGCTGGAGGCGGACGTCTTCATCAGCCTGCCCAAGTTCAAGACCCACGGCCTGACCGTGCTCACCGGCGCGCTCAAGAACAGCTACGGCATCCTGCCCGGCGCGCAGAAGGCGCACCTGCACAAGCTCTCGGGCTCGCCGCAGCGCTTCCAGGAAGTCATCGTGGATGTGTTCCGCCTGCGCCAGCCGGATCTCTTCCTCATCGACGCGGTGGTGGGCATGCAGGGCAACGGCCCGGCCAGCACGGAGCTGCGCTGGATCGGCAAGCTCCTGGCCGCGGACAACCCCGTGGCCCTGGACGGGGTCGTCGCGCGCATGATGGGCCTGGACCCGGCGCTGCTGCGCATGCTGACCTACGCCCGCGACTGCGGCCTGGGCGATTTCTCGGACCCCGCGCTGAAGCTCCTGGGGCAGTTGACTCCCATCCCGGACTTCAAGCTGCCGCCGCTGGACGGCGGGGCCATCCAGCACTCCCTGGCCCTGCAGGACCTGCTGGAGGGCAGCATCGTCAAGCGCCCCAAGGCCGACCCGGAGCGCTGCACAGGCTGCGGCACCTGCGTGGCCCAGTGCCCGGCGGGCGCGCTTACCCTCCGGGACTCCGTGGCCGTGGTCGACGCGGAGCTGTGCATCGGCTGCTTCTGCTGCCAGGAGATGTGCCCGGAGAAGGCCATCGCCCTGGTGAGCGGGCAGCCTGGCGGACAGACAGGCGGGCAGGCGGGCTCGGGCTGTCCCTGCTCCGGGGGGAAGTAGGCGGCGCCTTCGGGCCAGTGCGGCAACACAACAGGCCGGGGCTCCCCATGCACAGGGGGATCCGGCCTTCTCTTCCGGCCGCCCCTAGCCCAGCTCGAAGCTGGTGACGCCGAACTCGCGGCCCAGGTCGACTTCCGGGGCCGGGCCGCGATACATGCGCCCTGTCTCGAACACCGGGCGCATGCCGTGGGACTCGGCCAGGCGCACCGCCCCGGCGTGGGGCATGGGCACGTCGAAGGTCACCGGCTGCAAGGGGGCCAAGGAGCACAGGCCCTGGAACAGGGTGCGGGCCGCGTCGTCGTCGTCGGCAAAGAGCGGGCCGATCTTGCTGCCCTTCCCGCAGGGGCGGATCACGCCGAACCCGGCCAGCCCGCCGCCGCGCTCCAGCCCCAGGGCGGCGTGGCCGGGCAGGGTGAGCCAGGCCCGCAGAAAGGCCTCGCGCCGGGCCGGGAAGCATCGCCGGTCATAGGCCAGCACCTCGGCAAGCGGGAACCCGGCCAGGGGCCGCACGCCCGCAGGCAGCTCCCCGCCCGCGCCAAAGCGCCCCTCGTACCGGCAGCTGCGCCGGAACACCTCAAAGCCGTCCTTGCGGTAGGTGTCCTGCTGGGCCAGCACCGCATCCAGGCCGACGGTAGGGGCCTTGAGCCCGGCCAGGGCGTGGTCCCACAGGCGCAGGCCGTAGCCGTGCCCACGCAGCTCCGGCACCACGATGTACAGGCCGATGAAGTCCAGGGCCGCTGCGCCGTCCTCGTCGGCATAGCGCACGGCGGAAATGCTGGCTGCGGGCCGCCCGTCCACAAGGCCCAGGTGGAAGCCCTCGGGGTCTGCGGCCCAGAAGGCTTCGGCGTCGCGCAGGCCGGGGTTCCAGCCCTCGGCGGCTGCCAGCCCGAGGGCGAAGTCCAGCTCGGCGCGCTCCATGCGCCGGATGAGAAATTTGCTGCCTGCGTCGTCCATGCCCGCCCTCCTTTCTCCTGGCGTTCTTCCTGTTTTGCCCCGTCAAGCCTGCCCTGGCCATCCAAGGCGGCCTTGCTTTGGCCGTGCCCTTCCTGCGCCCGGCTAGAAGATGATCATGTCCCGCTGGGCCGCGCCGCACAGGACCCAGCGGCCGTCAGGGCCGCCCGCCGCGCGCCGCAGCAGCACGAAATGGCTGGTGCCGGGGCTGGTCTGGCCCAGGGCCACGTAGGCCAGGGCCAGCTCGCCGTCCGCGCTAAAGGCCACCCGCGACAGTGAGACCAAACCGCCAAAGGACCCCAGGCCGGCAGAACGCCGGTCCGGGGGGCGCATGCGCTCCGGCCTGGCCGAACCCTGCCTGCCGCCGTCCGCTGGCTCCTCCTGGATGTTGAGGCCGTACTCTCCAGGCCCGGGCATCAGGATGTTGTCCGCCGCCAGCACCTTCTGGCCGCGCACGGCGTCCCAGGCCTTGGCCAGCCCCGCGAGGGCGCGGGCGTTCTCCGGACCAGCTGACAGACTCGCTGACAGACTCGCTGACAGGTCGGCAGACGGGCCGCCGCAGCCGCGCACGAGCCCGGCCAGAACATTCGCGTCCAGGGCCGGGGCGGCAAGGGTCTGGCCTTGCGCCAGCCGCGCCTTGGCCGTGTGCACAAGATACTCATGCTGCTGGCCCAGGTTGGGGTCGGCGGGGGCGGGCGGGGGCGGAGCGCCTGCGTCCGCGCTTGCCTGCGTGTTTGGGGCCGCCGGGGCCGCTGGCGCAAGCCTGCCCTCGGACCGGAAGAAGTCCGCCCAGACCTCGCGCTCCTGCGGGGTGAGCTCCGGCCCGCGCGGCTTGGCCGCCAGCTGGGGCCGGAAGCTCTGGGCCAGGCGGTCAAAGGCCTGGCCGTTGGCCTCGGCCGTGGCCTCCGGGGTTTCCAGCGTGAGCACGAAGTAGCCCGAGGTCTGCGGCAACAGCAGGGTCCGCGTCAGGATCGGCACGCGCTCGTCAAAGCCGATGAGGGTGCGCACGCCGTGGCTCTCGGCGCGCCAGGCCTCGGCCCCGGCGAGGGTGGTTCCGGTCATGGCCGGGGCCGGGGCGCCCGGCGCCACGTGGGCCGGGTGCTCCAGGTCGTGCCGGAAGCGTTCGGCGGTGCGGTGGGCGCTGGCCGCAAAGCGCACGCTGATCCGCGCATAGTCGAGAAAGGCCGCGCCCTTGGCCAGGAGCGTGAGCTCGTACTCCCCGCCCTGGGCCAGGCGGTCCTGCTCCTCCGCCTTCCAGCCCTGCGGCGCCTCCAGGCTGAACTGCCGCCCCCTGGGCTCGAAGCGCTTCTCGCGCAGGGGGGGTATCTGGCGGTCGTTCGGGCGGGCGTGGGGGGCCGGGTTCGCAGCGGGAAGCTCCGCAGGGCCACGGTCATAGGCCACGGGCATGCAGTTCGGCTTGACCGTGCAGGACCTGGCGTAGCGCGCGGCAGCGTCCTCCCGGTCGTATTGCAGCGGGTCGGGCACTTGTTCGGGCGTCCCAGCCCCCGCGTCCTTGGCCAGCGCCTCGGACTCCCCCCTGGCGCTGTCCAGGGCGCAGTCCGCGTCCACGGTGCCGCAGTGCACCGGGCAGGCCTTCAGACAGGGACGCAGGCAGGCCTCCAGCCCCCCTGGGCCGCCCCGGCCTTGCGCCGCGCAGGTGGAGAGGCAGCGGCGCAGGCAGGTCTCGGAGGTGGTGGACAGGCCCGCCTGGACCGGAGCAGGCAGGAGGCAGAGGGCAAGGAGAAGCAGGGCGGAAAGAGGACGGCCGAGGCCTGGAGCGGAGCAAGGTGTGGCAGGCATGGACGCCCTCCAACGGGTGTTTTCTCGTTTTGGGGCTACTGGCTGCGGCTGCGGCCCAGGCGCAGGGCCTGGACCAGCGTCTCTGCGGCCTTGAGCGGGTCGGCGGCGGAGCAGATGGCCGAGACCACGGCCACGCCGTCGGCCCCGGCGCGGGCCACCGCCTCGACGTTGTGGGCGCCGAGGCCGCCGATGGCCACCAGGGGCCGCGCCGTGATCTGGCGCGCCATGGCCAGCCCTTCCAAACCCCAGGCCGAATTCAGGTCGGGCTTGGTGGGCGTGGGAAAGATCGGGCTCACCCCGTAATAGTCCACGTCCAGGCGCTCAGCCTCGTGGATGTGCCCCAGGTGCTCCACGGACAGCCCGATGATGGCGCGCGAGCCCAGCAGGTGCCGCGCCAGCTCGGCGGGCATGTCGTGCTGCCCCAGGTGCACCCCGGCCGCGCCCACGGCCAGGGCCGCGTCCACCCGGTCGTTGATGAGCAGCGGCACCCCGAAGGGCTCCAGCAGGCCCTTGAGCGCGCGCGCCAGGTCCACCAGGGAGCGCATGTCCAGGCGCTTCTCGCGCAGTTGGACCATGGTCGCCCCGCCGCGCACGGCCAAGCCCACCACGTCGAGCACGCTGCTTTCCCCGCACAGGCGCTGGTCCGTGACCAGGTACAGCGAGGGGTCGAAACAGGGGCGCTGGTCCAGGTGCTGGCCCGGGCCCATGGCTAGCGCTCCACCTTGAGGCGCTGGCGGATGTCCGCCGCGCCCATGGCGTAGAGGGCGTCGTAAAAGTGCAGTTGCAGGGTGCCGGGGCCTGCGGCCTTGTCCGCAGCCATCTCGCCCGCCACCTTCATGGCCACGCAGGCGTGGAGCGCCGCCTCGAAGGGGTCCGGGTTCACCGCCGCAAAGGCCCCGCACAGGGCCGTGGCCGTGCAGCCCAGGCCGGTGACGCGCGGCATCAGCGCGCTGCCGCCCAGGACCCGTGCCGTGGCCTGGCCCGCGCAGACCAGGTCGACCTCGCCGCTGACCGCCACCGCGCAGGAGAACCGGCTGGCCAGGGCGCGGGCCGGGTCGGCCGCGTCGCCTGATTTCGCCGTGCTGTCCACGCCCTTGGCTGCGGCGCCGCTGCTCCCGGCCAGGGTCATGATCTCCGAGGCGTTGCCCCGGACGATGAAGGCCCTGTGCCCGGCCAGGAGCGCCAGGGGCGTCGCCGTGCGCAGGGTGGAGGCCCCGGCGCCCACGGGGTCCAGGACCACCGGCACGCCGGCCTTGTCGGCTGCGGCCCAGGCCGGGTCCATGGCGGCCAGGTACTCCGGGGCCACGGTGCCCAGGTTGATCACCAGCGCGCCGGAGATGCCCACCAGCTCGGCCATCTCGTCCACGGCGTGGCTCATGATGGGCGAGGCCCCGATGGCCAGGAGCGCGTTGGCCGTGGAGTTGGTGACCACGTAGTTGGTGATGTTGAGCACCACCGGGTTTCGCGCGCGGATGGCCTCAAGGTCGCGCAGAACATTGTCCGCAGTGGCTTCAGCCTTGGTCATGGTCGTGGATCTCCTTGGGGGGGTGGCTACTCGCAGAGTCGCCCCAGCTGCGACAATTGTCAAGGCCGTCCGCGTGTTGGGCCTGCCTGGCCGTGTTCCCGAAAGGTGCTGCCGGGACTTGATCTCGGGCAGGCCCAGGCCTAGACTGCGCGCATAAACCGCTTCATGCCAAGGAGACCAGTCATGCCCCAGTTCGCCGAGCGAGTGGCCAAGGCCCAGCGTTCCTTCATCCGCGAGATCCTGAAGGTCACCGCCGACCCCTCAGTCATCTCTTTTGCCGGAGGCCTGCCCAACCCGGCCTCCTTCCCCGTGGCCGAGATCGCCGCCGCCGCCGCCAAGGTGCTCTACGAGTCCGGCCCGAGCGCCCTGCAGTACTCCACCACCGAGGGCTACAAGCCCCTGCGCGAGTGGATCGCCAACCGCTACCGGACCCGCATGGGCATGGACGTGGACCCCTCCGACATCCTCATCACCACCGGGTCCCAGCAGGCGCTGGACCTCGTGGCCAAGGTCGTGGTCAACGCGGGCGACACCGTGGTCATGGAAAAGCCCGGCTACCTGGGCGCCATCCAGGCCTTCACCATCTTCCGGCCCAGCTGGCGCTCCGTGCCCCTGCAGGACGACGGCCCGGACCTGGCCGCCCTGGAGCAGGCCCTGGACGGGGCCAAGCTCTTCTACGCCGTGACGAGCTTCCAGAACCCCTCGGGCCTGTCCTATTCCGAGGAGAAGCGCGCGGCCGTGGCCGGGCTCTTGCGCAACCGCAAGGTCTTCTTCCTGGAGGACGACCCCTACGGCGAGCTGCGTTTCAAGGGCCGCGCCCTGCCCCCGGTGTACAAGCAGCGCCCCGAGAACTCCATGCTCCTCGGCACCTTCTCCAAGGTCGCGGCGCCGGGCTTCCGCCTGGGCTGGATCGTGGCCAAGGGCGAGATCATGGAGCGGCTGGTCATCGCCAAGCAGGCGGCGGACCTGCACACCGGGTCGCTCGACCAGATGATCGTCTACCAGTTCCTGGCCGACAACGACTTCGAGGCCCACGTGGCCCGCATCCGGGAGCTCTACGGCAACCAGTGCCGGGTCATGCAGGAGGCCATCGCCCGGCACTTCCCCAAGGACGTGCACGTGACCTCGCCCGAGGGCGGCATGTTCCTCTGGGCCACCCTGCCGGAAGGGCTCTCGTCCACGGAGCTGCTGCGCCTGGCCGTGGCGCAAAAGGTGGCCTTCGTGCCCGGCGCGGCCTTCTTCGTCGACGGCACGGGCGAGAACACCCTGCGGCTGAACTACTCCAACGCCGACGCCGCCACCATCGACGAGGGCATCCGGCGGCTGGCGCAGTGCCTGGAGGTCTGCCTCCACGGCCGGGACGCCGTGGAGGCCGAAATGCAGCGCGGCTGCCAGGACGGGTAGGAGGGCCATGCCGCTCCCGGGCGACCTGGGGCTTTGGGCCCGCAAGCTCTCGCGCCTGCGCCGCATGGCCCTGGCCGCGGTCTGGGCGTACAAGGTGCGCTCGTTCTTCGTCATCCTGGGCGTGGGCTTCGGCGTGGCCTCGCTCACGCTCATCGTCACGGCGGTGGACGGGGCCGAGCGCAAGGCCATGGAGATCGTGGAGTGGTTCGGGCCGGACGCGGCCCTGGTCTTTGGCGGGAATTTCAAGAAGCAGGCCGTGGGCATGCGCACCAACACGCTGACCACGGACGACATCCGGGGCATCCGGCAGTCGCTGCCGGGCGCGTACTTGGTGGTGCCCATGCGCGCCAAGTCCGACGTGCCCCTGAAGTACCAGGACGCCTCCACGCCCGGCACAATGGTGGTGGGCGCCACCGAGGGCTATGCCCAGGCCTGGAACTGGCCCCTGGTGGAGGGCCGCGACCTCTCGGAGGAGGACGTGCGCCTGGGCGCGCGCGTGGCCATCCTGGGCGACAAGCCCGCGCGCGAGCTCTTCGGCGAGTCCTCGCCCATCGGGCGCACCTTCCTGGTCGACAAGTTCCAGGTGCAGGTCATCGGGCGGCTCAAGTACCGCGGGGCCTCGGGCGGCGGCGGCGACATCGACGACCGCATCGTCATGCCCATCACCACGCTCACCGCGCGCTTCAACATGGACCGGCGCTATTTCCGGGCCATGCGCATCAAGTTCCTGGAGCCGCAGCGCATGGCCGCCCACACCGAGAACCTGCGCTCGTTCCTGCGCATGACGCACAAGCTCGAGCCCAGCCAGGACGACGACTTCAGCATCATCACCGCCGACGAGGTTTTGAAGTTCCTCTCCGTCTTCAAGGGCGGGCTGGTGGCCTTTTTGGGTGTCACCGCGGCCTCGGCCATGACCGTGGGCGGGTTCGTGCTGGCCAACTTGTTCTCCATCAGCGTGAGCGAACGCAGCCGCGAGATCGGGCTCAAGAAGGCCGTGGGCGCCACCCGGCAGGACATCCTGCTGCAGTTCCTCATGGAGGCGGCGGTGCTGACGGCCGTGGGCGGGCTGGTGGGGCTGGGTCTGGGCCTGGGCCTGGGGCAGTTGTTGACGCGGCTGGGCATGCTGCAGATCCTGTTCTCGTGGAAGGTGTTCTTTTTGTCGCTGGCCAGCGCCGTGGGCATCGGGGTGGTCTTCGGCCTGAAGCCTGCGCGCCAGGCCGCCCTGCTCGACCCCATCGCAGCCCTGCGCGGCGAGGGCTAAGAGGGCCCGGCGCGAAGTTTTCTGCAAAAACCGTTTGACAGCCGGGGCTGCGCGTGGCAAAGGGTTTTCTCCGTGGCGGGCAGCCAACGGAAGCGCGCTCAGGTCAGCCCCTGAAAACGCTTCTGGACAGGGCGCTCAAGATACTCCGGGCGGATAGCTCAGCTGGCAGAGCATCGGCCTTACAAGCCGGAGGTCACAGGTTCGAGCCCTGTTCCGCCTACCATGGATTCACAGTGCGGAGTGGTAGTTAAGCTGGTTATAACGCCGGCCTGTCACGTCGGAGGCCGCGGGTTCAAGTCCCGTCCACTCCGCCAGCATGCAACAAGGGTCGAACTCGCAAGGGTTCGGCCCTTTTTCGTGGTCCGGCGTTCAATTCCATGGTTGTTTGTGACAACATCAGGCGAACCAAAAGAGTTCCCACCCTTTTCGCGGGCGTGGTTCTTCTTCCGAATTAACTTTCCATAATTCGGAGGATTGTCGCTCCACCACTTCCGCGTTTTGGAGCGGGCACCTATTCCAGCACAAAGGGATTGAGAACAAGCCCCTTTTCACGCTCCAGCATCAACTGCAGCTCCTGGAGCCGGGCAAGGTCCCGGCGGGCGGTCTTCTCGCTGACGGCCCTGTATAGCGGCGCGCACAGGGGGTCGAGATGCAAGTCCTTGAGGGTGAGAGCCTTGCCGGGATGTTGCAGAAGCACATGCAGCAGGTCGTGCTGCCGCCGGGTGATGGTCTTGTTCTGCACGTATGCGTCGTAGAGATGCCGTAACGCCATGATGCGAATGTTCCAGTGGATTCGATCCTGGATATCCGTGACGGAGAGCAGCAACACGCGCATGAAGTATTTCATAAACGCGGTCACGTCGAAGTCTGGCGCCTTCTCCGTTTCCCGGAAAGCGATGTAATAGTCGTCGATGTTTTTGTAGTAGAAGTTCGACATGAGAACAGGAACATACCGGTAGCCCGCCTGGTGCAGGATCACGGCCTCCACCAACCGCGCCGTACGGCCATTGCCGTCGCCAAAGGGGTGTATGAGCCCCAGATGGTAGTGGGCCAGGGCCGCACGCACCAGTGGCCCCTCCCCCAGCACCTCCTCGGAGTTGATCCAGTCCACAAAGGCGGTCATGAGCGGCTGGATGTCGGCCAGTATTTTCGGCGGCACATACTTCCCGCCGTGGTCCGCATTGCCCACCTCGACCTTGTGGTTGCGGTATTGTCCGGGCGTGTGGTCCTTGTGGATGATGTCCGCAGTGATGATCCGATTGAGCTCTCGGATGAACTGCTCTGTCACGAGATAGAGCTCACGGGGCTTGCCTGGGGGGGGGGGCGCAATCAGCCTGTAGGCCTTGCCCAGATTCACGATCTCTTGCTCGGCGCGCGCACGCAAGGTCTTCCCCGCTGGCGCGGCCAAGATTTCACCCACTTCCTCCTCACTGAGCGTGTTGCCCTCGATGGCCGCCGTGCCGAAGATGGAACGACGAATGAGGTCTGTATCGAGTTGGGCGGCCAACCCGGGCACAATGGGCAACGCGGCCAAAGCATGGAACAGTGCCCCGAAGCGAACAAGATCCTCCACCACCGCCTCGCGCCGGTAGCTCCGACTGAAGGCGATCTTGCCGGATTTGAAGGTCATTACTTTTGAGACCAGGGGGATATCCACTGTCTTGTCCGCCATTTTGTCCACCTGGCTGTCCCTTGTTTTGTCCCTAATTTTGTCCCAGTCAACATGAAGAACTACCTCACTCTTTGACTAAGTCTAGATTATTCATGTCCCATAAAATGTCAACCTTTCTGTCCAAAACTTTGGCCGCACCTGTGGCCGTTGGCCGGGGCGAGAGGGCGAAGGGGAAAGTAGGCAGAGGGAGAGGAGGAAAGGCCGGGCCAGTGCTCTTACTGTTTCAAAAACCTTTGCAGCGCGGCCTCGAGGTTCTCCAGGCGCACGGTGGTGTCCAGGCAGGGGCCGTGGGGCCGCTCGTTCAGCACGCCGAAGACCGGCAGGGGATAGGTGTCCTGGATGCCGCTGGAGAGGTCGCGGTAGCAGGCCACGGCGATGATCACCTTGGGCCGCTTGTCCACCACGATGCGCCGGGCGATGGTGCCGCCCGTGGCCACGGCCAGGTGCACCCCGTACTTGTCGCGCAGCTCCAGCAGGCCGGTGATGGGGCACATGCCGCAGCGCTTGCAGTTGTTCACGTCGTGGGTCAGGCGCATCTCACAGCGGCTGTTCTGCAGGCAGTGCGGCATGAGCAGCAGGATGCGCGAGGGCTCGAAGCGCCCCAGTTCGCGCAGCACCATCTCGTTGTTGACCTTGATGAAGGAGGTGTGGATGTCCTCCTTGGTGAACCCCAGCGCCCGGCCGAGCAGGCTCATCATGGGCACGAAGAGCTTCACCGTGACCCCGCGCACGCGCCGGGCCAGGGGCAGGGGGCGGGGCAGGACCACGCTCAACAGCAGGCCCAGGCCGGCCCAGAACACCAGCAGCAGGAGCAGGCCCACGATGACGCCCAGCACCCACGGCGCATACGGGTGGATGTTCCGCAGGCCCACGTAGGGCACCACCCAGAGCAGCGCCAAAAGCCCGCAGACCAGGGCGCAGGTCCCGGCGATGAGGCCGATGAACAGGCGCTTGCGCGTGGTGCCGAACCCGGAGGTGTCCATGTGCCGCTCCGGGGCCCTAGCCCTGGCAGGCGTTCTTGAGGTAGCCGCAGGCGAAGGCGGCCGCGTCCTGGGGCTTCTTGCCCCGTGGCGTCACGCGCGGGGTCAGGTAGGCCTTGTCCGCGCAGGCGATGGCCAGCTGCTTGCCGTCCGGCCCGTCCACCAGGCCCAGGAGGGTCCCTGGCGCGGTCCCGGCGGGGAGGGTCTCGCCCACCCTGCCCGGCTCGATGGTCAGGGTAAGCGTTTTGCCGGAAGGCTGCTCCCAGTCGAAATACGCGCCCGGCCAGGGGTGCATGGCCCGGGT
>Ga0209800_10002647_pt1 | contig 15398 bp, 10 predicted proteins | sample Higcelweek8metaG_FD_187174 | JGI IMG/M metagenome (GOLD analysis project Ga0209800, IMG submission 187174) | Freshwater pond sediment microbial communities from the University of Edinburgh, under environmental carbon perturbations - High... | ecosystem: Environmental > Aquatic > Freshwater >...
GTAAAGCCAGGACACCCTCAAGACCGCAGCCGAATGCTTTTGTCTGAATCTCCATGGCATAGCTGGGACTTACAGTTGTTACTTCATCTGCAAATATTATCGCATTTTTAAGCATGTTGACCTGGCCGTTGAATTCCAATTCGTCCTTGTCAAATACTTTTTCAGGCAGTTCCGCAATGCTGAAATAACTGAACTGGAATTTTCCCTGAAAAGCAACATTATGAATTGTAAAAATTGATTTTTTAGCAAGTGTCAAACCATAGAACAGTTCAGCCTCGCGCAGCAGCATTGGAATTAGTGCTGTCTGCCAATCATGACAATGTACAATATCAGATTTTAATTTAAGTAAACGCATCGCTTCAATTACAGCTTTTGAAAAAAACAGATAACGTTTATGATTATCAATAAAATCCTGTCCGTCAATACCATAAATGCCTTCCCTGTCAAAAAAAAGATTATTGCATACAAGGTAGACAGTCAGGTTCTTACGCGGTGAAAAAGATTGTATATCTGCATCCGAATAATTCAAATGTAAACAATGTTTTGCAGCTTTTGTATCATTGTGCCTGAATACATCTTTATAGCCGGGAATAAAAACTGAGACATCATGTCCATTGTCAGCTAAAGCTGCAGCCAGAGATCCAACCATATCAGCAAGTCCACCGGTTTTAGCATAGGGAAAAAGTTCTGCAGTAATCTGAATTATCTTCATGATTTGCCTTTCAACTGAAAGATATGTGATGATATGTTGACATTAAAATAAAATTAACTGGGGCCATTTTTTTACGTTGTTATCCGGAGAAATAATATGGCCCTGCCAGTTATTGTCAAACAATCAGTATTAATAAACAGCAGGCATCTGTTATTTATTAATACTCATTACCATGCGCTATACTCCTGAAGTGCAGCCATGTTCTTGACACGCAGTTCGACTCTGCGGTTTGTCTGACGTCCTGCGGCTGTGTTGTTATCAGCTTTCGGCGATTCCATTCCAAATCCTTTTGCGTCAAGCATTGAAGTGAGTCCGGGAGCGACTCCGATCAGATAATACCGTACTGCTTCTGCCCTGTTTTGACTAAGTGTCAAATTGGATGTCTGGCTGCCGATATTATCTGTATGGCCAGCAACTATGATATTTAATTTAGGGTATTTGAGCAGCATTTTACCGATATCTGTGAGATATGGTTTGGAGTTTATCGTCAGGATTGCATCTCCGGTATTAAAATAAACTGCATTCAGCACAAGCTCACCTGTTGACAGAAGCTGCTTTTCCGCATCACTGCGAAGTTCTTTCTCTTGAGCAAGATTGGCACTGACACGATTAAGTGACAGAGAATCAACGGTTGCTTTTTTAGCAAGCATCGAGGCTTCATTCTGCATGGAATCAATCGTAACTGAGGCGTTGTTTTTAACATTGACAAGTGCAATGGAATCAGCAGTTGATTTGACAGTAAGAGAATTGATCTCGTTTTTAGACTCAACAGCTTTGCCTGCAAGCGCGGCTTTTTCACTGCTTGCTTTCTGCTGCTTTTCAAGTTCGGCTTTTCTTTTATTTTTTAGTAAGTCAATTGAAAATGCAACTGCCGCAAAAACTCTGTAAGGCTCAAGTGCACGCGGATTATCATCTGTACGATCCTTTGAAAGAGAAATGTCAACACCTGCCTGACCGGATACATTGTAAGGTGTACTTATATGAATTGAGGGTGTCACCCATAAAGGATCAGTTCCGAATGCCATATCATTAAATTTTGTACGTGAATTTATTTCCATACCCAAAGTGACAAAGCTTATGGTGCCCTGCAAGCCGGCTCCAAGAAGAAGAAGTGCCGGTTCATTTTTATTGATTCCAATGACACCACCTTCATTAAGGTGCAATTTTACACCATTATTATCACTACTTGAAGTGAAAGTCTGCATCAGTTTACCCATAAAACTGTATTTGTTGCGGGTATCGAAGTAATTGTATCCATCAGACCGGTATCTGTTGATCTGGTTCTGGGATGTACCTCCGATAATTACTCCCTGGCCGGCCATATGGAGAAATGCATATTTTGGAAAAGGAATGGAACCTTGAACTCCCGCACGAATTGTACCAAATCCTGATCCTTTGTCTGATTTAGTATAACTGCTGATGCCAAATCCTGTTATTGATGTAAACAGGTCGACGTATGAGTTGACACCATACGAAAACGCTCCTGTGCCAGTAAATATATCGGCATTGACATTTGGTGATGTCGCGTATTCTTTCTGCTGCTGATACCATGCGGGCATAAAACTGAAAGTTATTCTGCCTGCACCCATGGGTTCTGCTGAACTGATACTGCTCAGCCCCCTCAGGGCATCTCCATTGACAACCTGATAATGATAATCAGATTTTACTGTTTCTGCATGTACTGTCTGTATTGATGAAAACAGCAGCAATACAAGAAAACTCATTGCGGCATAAATTGTTGACATATTAAAGGATGGACGAAACATGATTTTTCCCCGTTTCAACAAAAGAAGTAATTGTGCTGTACTGTAAATAAACTGGTACAATACATTTTAAAACACATTCTGATGATATTCATACTCACCAGGATTTCTTTACCTGATGAGTTTATGGTATTTAGTGAAAATGTATCAGACTGTTCCATGGTCAATACATTTTCAATTGAAATCATTATCCTATGGTGATTTCATTTTTCAGACTTTTAACGCCTTTAATATTGTTGACAAGTTTACCTACAAGATCTTTTTCAGCGCTGTTCTTTGCAACACCGCTTACAGTGACAATACCATTCTTTGTTTCAACTTTCGTTTTCAGTGCGCTGGTTGAGCGATGAAACAGAAGTGCCATTTTTACCTGGGCTGTAATTGACGCATCATCAATATTGTCACCGACTTTTTCCATGAGAGTCTTCTTATTCTCAATTGTCATTACATTCCTGACACTTCTGACACCGTCAACATCCATGGCATATTCAGTTGTCAATTCTTTCTGAGCTTCGTTTGAAGCCTGACCGCTGATGCTTACAACTCCATTGTTTACATCAACTTCAGTATTGACGCTGCTTACATTTTTATGAAACATAAGTATCGTTTTTATTCTGAGTTTAATCCATAAATCAGAGTTTTCAGGAGGTTTCTCACTCTTGACTTCAAGGTTATTGTTGACACGCCTGACTCCGGGAAGACCCGCTATTGTTTCTTCCGCGAGAGCAAGATGCGTCCAGTCTGATACAGTTCCTGTCAAATTGACAATAGAGTCATTACTTACCTGAATTTTAATCGCGTCATCCTTCAGATAAGTTTTGTAGACGTATGATTTTTTTGCGGATGATTCGATACGGTCGCTATTCTGATTTGCCATTGCCGGGCAGATAAATCCAAGAACAGCAAGTCCGGAAATAAAAGTTTGTAATGATTTTAATCTGATACTTTTCATAATAGTAAATCCTTTTTTTGATTTAATTCATTAATTGAAATTGCATACATAATGAAATTATGTTTTTGAAAAAAATGGAGTGGCAATTATATAAAGTCAACATGTTTTTCATTATTGTATTTTTACAGCAATTGCTCCGTCCATTCTATCCTTTAACGGCGCAATAATTCTCAGTAAACCATCTTCATATTTCGCTTCTGCTTTCTGTGGTACTATAGGGCAGCACATTGCAAGTGTTGTTGTGAATTTTATATCATCATGCTGTGCACTGAGAAACAGGTTGTCTTCAAGTAATTTCAGATTGATTTTTTCCTTCTTTACTCCAGGAAGGGAAATGTTGATACAGATCTTTGTTTCATTGTCAATGAAATATGAACAGACATCCGGTGCTACACTTATTTTGTTATCTGACATGCAGGACTCCTTTGTAAAGTATGACAGTAATTTGTATATTATTATATGTGCAATTAACGTGCCAGTAATGTTTTAAACGCCTGACAGTTTGAAAGAATCAGATTATTGTATGATTGAATGAAATTGGAACCGAAAACGACAAGTAAGTTGATATATGCAAAATTGACAAAAGAGATAGTGTTGAGAGATATAATGGATTTTCCTGAAAACAGGAATCATTTTATTGAGAACAGGAATTATAAAAAGTCAATTGCAGATAATAAGCAGATGTTATTGAAAAACAGGAAATATGAGTTACTGCAGATATGATAAGGAGAAAAAAAATAGAAATGAGAAAATATGGGTTTCATGTGAACCGTTACGGAATAACTGAAACTATATATGCGATTTAACAAAGTTCTCAACATCATCAGCATTATCGAAATCAAATATAGCCGTCAATAATGTCTGAAACTGTTTAATATTGATTTTTGAAAGTATCTGATGAATCTGATTTACAGAATCGGGGTGAACAGAAAAAATATTTGTTCCTAATGCGGCAAGAAGAGTGCATCCGATCGGGTCTGAAGCCATTTCGCCGCATGCGGTAATGTCTATATTATGATTTACGCATGAAGTGATTAATCCATGAAGCATTTTTAGAAACGCCGGGTGCGTGAATCTACTATATTGTTGTAAATGTGTCTGATCTCTGTTGACTGCACAAAAATATTGAAGAAGATCATTTGTTCCAAGACAGACAAAATCGACATTTGATAAAAAATGCTTTATTGACAATGCAACTATTGGAATCTCGATCATGATTCCAATAAAGACAGAAGTATCAATTATTTTCAGCTCAGTAATAACTTCATTGATAATGGAGCGGGCATCTGCGAGATCCCGGGGTATTGTTATAAATGGTAATAACAACCTGATTGATAAAGTATTATGTGCAATAAGTATTGCCCGAAGCTGCTTTTTCATCAATTCAGGATGCGAAAGCAGAAATCGGATTCCCCTGCAGCCCAGCTGCGGATCAGACTCTTTTTCCATCTGTAGAAAGACAGGCAGTTTGTCTCCTCCAAGATCAAGAAGCCGGACAGTGATTTCCTTGATACCTTCAATCTTGAAAAGACCCTCATAATAATCTGTTTCCTGTTTATCTGAGAGCATTACTGTATTTGCGAGATATAATATTTCACTGCGGAAAAGACCAATTTCTGTAATACCATGACTTCGGGCTGAATGAATATCTGATTTTGATGATGCATTGCACTTGAGATGCAGTATCTGATTGTCAAGAGACTGCACGATTGATTTATCACCCTCAATATTTATTTGTTCTGATATTGCCTTATGCTGGATTTCTGCTTTTTGGCAACTATTGATAATTATATCAGACGGGTTCAGATATAATTCCCCCTGATATGCATCGATGAGCACATCTGTTGATTCGTCAAGAAGTGACCCAAACCCGGGAAAGTTTACAATAACAGGAATTTCAAGGGCTTTTATCATTATTGCTGCATGCGAGTGCAGCGCGCACTCTTCAATCAGAATGCCTACTACTTTGTCAATAGGTATGACAGCGATTTCAACTGGTGCAAGGCGATCTGCAAAAAGAATTGATCCAGCCGGTATTTTAAGAAGTGATGGTATACGGTCTTCTGTATCAGGTAACATATTGTAAAGTATACGGTAATACAGATCCTGAGCTGTTATTAAACCCTTACCGGTAAAAGCATCATTACATTTCAAAACATTATTTTTCAACCGGACAATCTCATCCGCAAGAACAGATTCACCAATCCGGTTTGTATTTTTAACAGTCGTTGTGATGATTTCAATAAATGCCCGGTCATTTAAAAAACGTAACTCAGCTTCAAATATCAGGTATGACGAATCATTTTTATCATGACTGTAATTATTCATGAAACCGCTGATCTGATCTTTACTTTTACTTACAGCAAGATCAATTCTTGCAAGCTCGGAGGAAACAAGGTTTACAGTTCCGGTGTCATTGCAAAGTTTCTGAAGGTCGACCTTCTTGAGTTGAGATACTTTACCATGTGCTATTCCTGGAAACAGGGTTGTTCCGCAGAATGTCATTTGACTGTTTGCAAAGATATTAGATAATAGGTTCATTTTTTTATCCAGTATTTTTCAGAACCGTTCAGAAATGATTAATTTATTGATTTTGTATGGAAGAGATTGTAGCACATTGAATCAGCTTCTGCAAGTTATTTAAATTGATCAGATAAATATTAAATATATGATATTAATGTCAGATGTTTTCTTCAGTAATTGTTCTGAAATAATTGAGATATATTATTCTGTCTCACAATCTGCTTAATAGTGAGCGAATACATAAACCACCCCATACTGAAAAGCCACAATAGTACAAAAAGTACAGTTATTCCCTTATGAATGATTTTTAAAAGATCATTCATTGGGAAAAACTTGTACACAATCAATAATATACCGCCAGCAACAAGTACAAGAGTGGCAAAAAGTAAACTACTCATTCATCAGTTCCTTAATAAAGATGGCTGGTTGACACAAAAAAACTGTAAATGACAGACTGATCTGATCATGTTTAACGGCTCAGTATATGCTGAATGAGCATATTTACTTTTTCGAGCGATTTTTTTGTATCTGATAACAATGCATCAAGTCCATGCAGTTCTTTTCCAGTCATTTTCTTATTGCTTATTCCAGGTATTATCCAAAGTATAGCACTGGCAATTCCAATTATACTGACAGCACAGAAAACAATCTTTTTAGGCAGTAAATGACAAGTTGACATTTAGGATTCCTTTGAAAATAGGTAAAATGAGCATTTTCAATTCATACTACTCTTTTGAAGTAATAGAACGCAATAATCGGGCCAGAAATAATGATTAACAAAAGAGATAAGAATAAAAGCAGAATCAGCAATACGTTTATGCATAATCAGAGGTGTTGAGTTATATTGAAAGAATCTGGGGCTTTTGTGGAGATACTTTACAGATACAAGTATTATTTAAAGATTCCTGTTTTCAGGAATCTTTGTCGCAAAAATGCGTCTTGAGTGAATATGTAATATTATCATTGTTAATTGGATTTTTTGCCAAGCCTTCTATATAAAGAAGAAACTGATAATCCAAGGGCTTCACCTGCTTTGTACATATTACCTTTGTACTCGTCAATTACAAGCCGTATATGTTCAATTTCGATATCGTAAAGCTTGCGTGATTTATCAGCCATGTTACATGCTGATATTTCAGATGACAAGCCTGGAAAGTGATTTATGTTGAGTTTATTGTTCTGCGCAAGCATGAGCGCGCGCTCCAGCATGTTTCTGAGTTCCCTTGCATTTCCCGGCCAGGAATAATTCATCAGTGCCTGAAGAATCAAATTGTCAAGAGGAAGGTACTGGTATCCCATATCTCCAAGCATGTATTCACAAAGAGCTGGGAGCTCTTCTAATTTATCGCGTAAGCCAGACAGTGTAATCGGAAAAACGCAGATACGATAATATAGGTCTCTGCGGAATTGCACGGCACTATTATCAAGAAGATTTCTATTGGTTGCACAAAGTAAACGAAAGTCACTTTCCCTTACAGCGTTTTCTCCCAGACGCCTGAAAGATTTTTCTTCAATAGTTTTCAGAAGAAGCGCCTGAACATCAATATCCATTTCTCCTATTTCGTCAAGAAACAGAGTTCCGCCGTCGGCTACTTCGAGAAGCCCTTCCTTGTCTTTAACTGCAGATGTAAAAGCACCGCGCGAGTGTCCGAAAAGCTCACTGCGGAGAAGTTCGCCTTTGAGGCTTGAACAGTTTACTTCTACAAACGGCTGACCTGAGCGGTCGCTGTGATCATGAATCCAGCGTGCAAGAAGACCTTTTCCGGTGCCGGTCTCACCAAGTAAAAGCACAACGTTACTGCTTGATGCAGCAATGCGGGCATATTCAAGTGTTTTAACCGTCAGAGAGCTGTTGCCGAAATACAATGCATTTTTTTTTGCAATACGCTGATGCGCAAGATCCCGTTTACGAAGCGATTCCTTTTCAAGGCATTTGTCAATAATTACTTTAAGCCCTGCCATATCAACCGGTTTAGTCAGAAAATTATCAGCGCCGCTTTTAATCGCCTGTACTGCAACGGAGATTTCACTGTTTCCGGTAATGACAATTATCTGTGTGCCGGGGTTGGATAGTTTAAATTCGGGAATCCATCCGATTGAATTGCCGTCAGGCAGTCTGAGATCAAGCAGTACTACATCAAAGTTGGAATTTGAAACCGCAGCTTTTGCCGCGCTCAGGCTTTTAACACAGCTTATATCAAAATCATTATGGGTAAAATATCGTTCATATCCATATTGAACGGAATCATCATCATCAACAACAAGAAGCCTGATTCGTTTCATAATACAGCTTGTTTCGTGAAAAAAATTGACATAATACAATGTTGTCCCGGCATATATATATTGATCCTCAATCCAGTAAGGATAATTTCTTTACATGATAAAAAATAACAAAACTAACTCTAAACTACTTTGATCTTAAGTATAAAGTCAATATAGTATTGAAAATATGAAATTTATTATTGTAAAGGGCAATTGCAGAAGTCAAATACAACTCTGTATTGTGCCCGGAAATGAAAAAGTCCGGCACAATTCAAAGTCCCCTATTGTAAAAACAAATTACAGAAACAATTTATTTGATAAAAAAAGAATTTGTTTCATTAAACCATTGATTATAATGTGTTGCAGGAATTCAAAGCAAATAATACTGCATGTTAAATACCGATAAAAAAATTAAATTTACTGTTTTGATCTATTATTAAGGTTTTGTGATTGCGACAATCTATCTTAGATACGAGTTATGAATTGTTGATCTTTACAATAGAAAATCCTTTTCAAAAAAGAATGGTTGTTCAATGGTTCCACAGAGAGATGATTCTGTAAAAACCAGTAATTCTGTATTGAATGGGATAATTGAAATTAAAAAAGACCGCTGTATTCCTGTTGTTGGAATAGGCACTTCAGCCGGCGGACTTGAGGCGCTTGAATTATTTTTTGCTCATGTTGATCCTCTTTGTGAAGCTGCATTTGTTGTTATTCAGCATCTTGACCGTACACACAAAAGTCTGATGGCCTCGCTGCTCTTGAAGTTTACTACAATGGAAATAGTGGAAATAACTGATACGGCAAATGCAGTTGTAAATACAATCTATCTTGCACCGCCGGATTGTACAATTGCGCTTATTGACAATGTATTTTATCTTACAAAAGTTATTAAAAGCCCAAAACCTGTTTTACCTATTGATTTTTTCTTTTGTTCACTTGCAAAAAGTCTTGGAAAAAATGCCATTGGTATCATTTTGTCAGGAAGCGGTTCAGATGGAAGATGCGGTGTCGAAGCGATAAAAGCTGCCGGCGGAATAATTTTTGCCCAGAGTGAAACCCAGGCAAAATATTCATCAATGCCTGAAAGCGCGATTAATACTGGGCTTGTTGACTTTGTACTGCCTGCCGAGTTCATGCCTGAGCAGATTTATTCCTATATCAGTAAAATCAGGAATCTGTCAATACAATCAGATGCTGAGAACTGCATCAGTAATATTGACTCTCTGAATAAAATAATTATTCTTGTCCGTGAGCATACAGGCCATGATTTTACACTATATAAAAAGAGCACACTTATAAGAAGAGTTGAAAGACGGATGGCAGCGAATCAGGTTGACACAATTGAAAATTATGTTGTCTATATTGTCAATCATTCAGACGAGATAATGCTGCTTTTTAACGATCTGCTTATTAATGTTACCCGATTTTTTCGCGATTCTGAAGCTTTTACACTGCTTGAAAATGACATTATTCCCCAATTGATTGACCAGAAAAAACAAGACTCCGTGGTCAGGATATGGGTTTGCGGCTGCTCAAGCGGGGAAGAAGCATATTCTTTTGCGATACTATTTACAGAAATTATTGAAAGAAAACAGAAATCAATTTCATTGCAGATTTTTGCTTCAGATATTGATTCTGAAGCTATTGATTTCGGTCGTAAAGCTCTTTATCCATCACTGTCATGCGCCAGTATCGGAGAGGACAGGCTCAGGCGGTATTTTACAAAAGAAGGTGATTACTATCATGTAAATAAATCTGTCAGAGATAAAGTGATATTTGCAATACATGATATTGTCAAAGATCCTCCATTTTCACAGATTGACATGGTAAGCTGCCGCAATGTACTGATTTATATGGATCAGAAACTGCAGAAAAAACTTATTTCCACATTTCACTATTCACTTTTTAATAAGGGGATCCTTTTTCTTGGTGCATCAGAGAGTATCGGTGAATTTTCAGGTCTGTTTTTTCCTGTAAATACAAAGTGGAAATTGTTTTACCGAATCGGGACTGATAATAATATAGTAAAGAAAAACAAGTTGTATAATTCCAAAATAAAAGGATCATTTTTAAATAATGACTATCTTGAAAAACTATATAAAAATGAACCGGATGAGAATTTGAATAAAGATGAAATGCCCGATAATTGTACTGATAAGGACAGCTATATTTTACTAAGAAAAGAACTTGGTACCTGCAGAGAGTTACTCCGGAATACAATTGATGAATTTCATAACACTCACGATGAATTTCAGATAAACAATGAGGAACTGCAAAGTTCCAATGAAGAACTCGAGACATCAAAAGAAGAACTTCAGTCAACCAATGAAGAATTAATAACTGTCAATGCCGAGTTGCAGCAGAAGGTCGATCAGCTTGTTCAGATCGGTAATGATGTAAACAACATTCTTGCAGGTACTGATATTGCGAGTCTGTTTCTTGATAGTAAAATGTGCATCAAACGATTTACACCTGCAATGAAGAAAATATTCCGTCTGATTGAATCTGATGTCGGCAGGTCAATCCATGACATTACATCAACTATTGTTTCATTTGATATACACAGAGCCTCACTGTCTGTACTTGAAACGCATGTAAGCTGCAAAGAAGAAGTATGTGATGAATCTGACAGATGGTATTCTCTGCATATTCTTCCATACAGAACTATGAATAATCTTATTGATGGTGTTGTTGTCACACTGGTTGACATAACTGATCTGAAGAATACCATGACTGAATTATCACAGGCGAAACTTCTTGCTGAAAGCATAGTCGAAACAATCAGTGAACCATTTATTGTACTTGACTCAAAGCAATTTATACGATTTGCAAATCGCGCATTCTATAAGGAATTCAATTTCAGACCTGAAGAAACAATAAATAAACACTATTATAATCTTGGCAAATGCCAATGGGACAATCAGGAATTACGGATACTGCTGGATACTGTCATATCAACAAATACAAAAATAATTGATTATCAGATAAATTATTTATCTGACAATCTGGACAAAAAAAAAATAAAAGTCAATGCGCTATTAATACCTAAAACGATGTATATCCTTCTGACTCTGGCGGCAATTTCATAAAAAAGTTTCATGGATAAGCTGGCCACTGAAAAAGAGGGGAATATATTACAGAAAGATATGAGAATGCATAAAAATGAATTGACAAACAATCAATTATTACTGCTCCGTAAAAAAGCTGAACAAATCCTGCAGATGGAAAAAAGTTTTTCTGACACTGCAATTTCCAATGTTGATCAGCAGTCACTTATATACGAACTGCAGATTCATCAGATTGAACTTGAAATGCAGAATGATGAATTACGTAAAGCTCAGGAAATAATTGAAAATTCAAGGAAACGTTATTCAGACCTTTATAATTATGCTCCTGTCGGATATTTTACAACTGATTTAAATGGCGTGATTGTAGAAGCCAATATGACTGCACTTAATTTTTTAAAGTATGAAAAAATTAACGTAATAGGAAAGCCTCTTGCTGTTTTTGTAAATAAAAAAGATCATGATTTATTTTATAGACAATTGCAATTACTAAGATCAGGCCAATCATATATATGTGAAATACTGATAACAAGATATGACAAATCATCGTTTTATGCAGAGTTCACCGGTGTTCCTTTTATTGACAATAGAAAGAAAGCGCATCAGTTCCTGATTGCTGTTTCAGATATTTCAATACGCAGGCATGCTGTTGAAATAAGATCACAACTTGCATCAATTGTAGATGGAACTGATGATGCAATTATTTCTGAAAAACTTGATGGTACAATTATCAGCTGGAATAAGGGTGCTGAAAAAATGTATGGGTTTACAGAAAAAGAAATATGCGGGAAAAATATCACCATTCTGACACCTGAGCGGACAGATAATAAAGATCCTGAACCCAGGTCGGAAAATAGGAAGTTTGTAAAGATTGAACATTATGAATCTATACATCAGAGAAAAGACGGCAGTCATTTTCCCATGTCGTTGACAATATCGCCTGTACGGGGTGAAAATGAAGAAGTATCAGGTGTATCAACAATCGTAAGAGATATTACAGTCCAAAAGAAATGGGAAGAAACAATTTTGGAATTGAATAAGCAGTTTCAGTCATCAAATCAAAATCTTGAGAACATTGCCTCCACATTGTCTCACGAGCTTCGCGGACCGCTTCAGGGGATTATCGGGCTCTGTCTGCTGCTTAAGGATGAATGTGTAAAAGGGTTTGATGAAAATTGCAGGAAGTTTCTCAGACAGATACATTGCAGTGCGGTGAATATGGACGAAATGGTAGTAAAGCTTCTTGAGATATCACGTGTCTCACGTGTTAATCTCGATTATCAAACTATTGATCTGAGTGAACTTGTTGTTTCTATTGTCAACGAGTACGGCAGGAAGGAGCCCCTGAGGAATATAAAAGCAGATATAAAACCGGGGTTATGTGTAGAAGGTGATAAAACGCTTCTGCATATTGCAATAGAAAAAATAGTACAGAATGCGTTTAAATTCACCAGGAAAAAAAATATCGCACAGATTGAATTCGGTGTTTGTGAAAATCGTGCAAAAATGGCATACTTTTTACGTGATAATGGTGCCGGATTCGATATGAAGTATAAAGATAAATTGTTTAATATTTTACAGAGACTTCATCAGGACTCTGAATATGAAGGCAGCGGAATCGGCCTTTCAACAGCACAGAAAATTATCCAGCGCCACGATGGAGAGATCTGGGCAGAAGGAGATGAGGGAATAGGTGCGACATTCTATTTTACATTAGGTAAATAATAATTGTGCGTATCAATTATCTGATTTGTTTTGAGTCAGGGCTTTAATCTCTTCAAATATCGCATGGTATTAATATTCTAACTTCAGGATGTAAAATAAAAATGAAAACAATCTCATTGTTTCGAAATATAATAATGTCAAGAAGGACTGCTGCTTCTCAGAAAAAAACAGAAAATAATATATTGAAGTATCCTTTGCTCAGTGACCTTTTCAGTATTGATCAGCTCGATAAGCATGGTGAATCAATCGCGCGTCAGCATGAAACCGACCGGAGGCCTGTGCGTGAGAAACTGCTGGGCAGATTGGCAAAAAATGAAAAAATACTGACAGAAATGTGTCATGATTTGACAAAAAGAGAGGCGGCAAAGCACAGCCTTTTCCCTGCAGGTATATGGCTCCTTGATAATTTTTATCTTATAAAAGAGCAGATCCTTCTGGCCCGGCAGCATTTTTCAAAACACTACAGCCGCGAACTGCCGCGTCTGAGAAGCGAAGGCTCCGCGACACTGCCCAGAGTTTATGAGATTGTGCGGGATCTTATTTCTCATGTCGATGGACAAGTTGACGAAAGCAATCTCCGCACAATTATCCTGTCATATCAGAGAGCTGTGCCGTTGACATTAGGTGAATTGTGGGCAATTCCCATTATGTTGCGACTCGCACTTGTTGATAATATTGCATCTATTGCAGTGCGTATTGCTGTAAGTCTCAAAGAACGGGATCTGGCCGGCCTGTGGGCTGCAAGGATGCTTGCGACGGCTGAAAGTGAACCCGGAAATGTAGTTGTTGACATAGCGGATATGACACGCGACAATGTCCCGCTCACATGCGCATTTGTCGCCGGACTTGTACGGAAACTTCAGAGTCATAATCCGGCAGTGACTTTTGTACTTACCTGGGTGGAACAGCGCCTTGTCGAACAGGGACAGAGCATTGACCGCCTGGTCAATATCGATACTCAGCAGGCTGTAAGTCAGATTTCCATGAGTAACAGTATAAGCAGCCTGAGAGTTTTAACAGCAATTGACTGGAAAGGTTTTGTTGAAGCAACAAGCTGTGTTGAAATGATTCTGTGTGGAGATCCTGCGGGTGTATATGCAAAAATGGACTTTACCACACGCGACGCGTGCAGGCATGCAGTTGAAAAATTATCAAGGCAGAGCGGTCTTTCAGAGACACATGTCGCCAGACAGGCGATACTGCTTGCGCAAAACCCGGATAACGGGATCAAGGAGACTCATGTCGGCACATATCTGATTGACAAAAAAAGATCATTGCTTGAAAACACAATTTGTGTGCGCTGGTCAATAAGTAATATTTTTAATCGTATTATGAAAAAGACGATACTGTTTTTTTATACAGGTTCATTTCTGTTTATAACTGCAATATTTACAGCTCTTGCACTGACGGAAATTAACGAAGCACATACCGCCACTTACTGGCTGATGAGTTTCCTGATGTTCATCGGATTAAGCCATTCGTCACTGGCACTTGTAAATTGGGCGGCTTCAATTGCAGTTCATCCCAGATTACTTCCGAGAATGGATTTTTCAAATGGTATTCCATCTGAGAATACTACGCTTATTACTGTGCCGTCAATGCTTTCAAGCGAACCTGGAATTGCCGAGCTGATAAACAAAATGGAAGTGTGCTATTTGTCTAATCGTGCCGACAACCTGTACTTCAGCCTTGTCACCGACTTTTTTGATGCCGATGCACAATGTATGCCTGAAGATAATGGTTTTCTTGAGCTTGCGATGGATGGTGTAAGGCGGCTTAATGATATTTATTCAAATAATGGCCGCAGACCTTTTCTCTTTTTTCACCGGTCAAGGACATGGAATCCAGGCGAATCGTGCTGGATGGGGCATGAACGGAAAAGGGGGAAACTTGCCGAGCTCAATACATTCCTCAGATCTGCGGCACCATCAGAATTACTTATCGAGGGTGATGCATCAATTGTTGCAAATATCAAGTATGTAATAACACTTGATGCAGATACTGAACTGCCCCGCGACTGCGCACGTCACATGATAGAAACCATGGCACATCCGCTTAACACTCCAGTTTATGACGATCGCAGAGGGCGTATTACCGAGGGGTATTCAATTTTACAGCCAAGGGTTGTCTCAAGTTTACCGGCCGTTGGAGCATCGTGGTATTCAAGGCTTTTCAGCAGTGATTCCGGAATTGATCCGTATACACGCGCGGTATCGGATGTATACCAGGATCTGTTTGAAGAAGGATCATTTATCGGCAAAGGAATTTATGATGTCGATATGTTTACAAAAGTACTATCGGACCGTCTGCCGGAAAATCAGATTCTAAGCCACGATCTTCTTGAAGGTACATACTGCAGAGCCGGTTTAGTCAGCGATATCCAGCTCGTTGAT
>Ga0209800_10002649_pt1 | contig 15394 bp, 10 predicted proteins | sample Higcelweek8metaG_FD_187174 | JGI IMG/M metagenome (GOLD analysis project Ga0209800, IMG submission 187174) | Freshwater pond sediment microbial communities from the University of Edinburgh, under environmental carbon perturbations - High... | ecosystem: Environmental > Aquatic > Freshwater >...
AACCAAACGGCCCGATGACCACCTCCGCCGATTCACCCAGGGGGAGAGGGGTACCCCTCTCCCCCTGGGCAACCTCAGAATTTACACCACGTCCGAGGACTCTAACCGTTTAGACAGGAATGCAGAAGTTAGCGACTTCTGCTGCGTTATAGAGCTGCCGCAGCACAAACATCTCCCAGCTTCACCTCTGTTTGATACATTCATATCATTCCTCGTTGATTGTTTGTTTTCGAATCAAGTCCGCAAGTTGCTTTAAATTCTCTTCAGGTCGACCAGTGATTCTAGCTTCTTCCGTTCAGTTGGGCAGCATTCTCGCCCTCATCGATGGTCTCATCAACTTGTAAAATCCATCTATGTCAAAGTATTTCGGGTCCTGCCACGCCTCCTTAACTAGGCCCGCAGACATAACTAACGCTCATCGTTTGGGAAGATGCGAATCATCATCTCGCGACGGGGCGGGGCTCCTCGTTGGGTCGTCCCTGCCTGTTGGTGCTTCTCAGTACGACGGCGATACTATTCTGACAGGGCCCTCAACGCCTCCCTGCCGACCTGTTCACCTACGACGAAACCAGTCAGCAAGGTCGCTTCGGATATGGCCGCAAGTGCCTGGAGCGAGTTGGTGCACTTGCTGTTGACCCGGTGCCCTTGCCTCTGGGCGCCCGGGACGGTTGGTTGGAACCAACTGACCTGCCCGCGGGGCGCTTGACCACCAACGGAATCATGGTGTGGTGCTTGACGGAGGGTAAGGCGACTTCTCGCAAGTCTTCAACATCACTCCGACAGTGGCCAGACAGGATGTAGGCGAGGACTTTTCACTGTCTATGACCGTCGGAGCCCAAGGCCGTGCACAACCATCGAGAGCGCGCTGAGCACGACCGCCCGCTTTGGGCTGACCGCTAATGACGCCAGGACTGTTGTCGCAGAGATGAGAGCGAAAGTTGCTAGCTTGCGAGACGAATTCAATGTGGCCGGCGTTACGGCGCACGATATGTTGCTGTTTGAGCCAAGCTTTGGACCCCGGTAGCTTCGCCTAGGGCTGAACGCTTAGTCACTTTGCACCATCGTTTGACACGATTTATGTGTTTTAACATTCTGTTCAGAGTGTTATCGTTCGCTCCCTCCCTAGCGTTGGCAGACCGACAGAATCCCTGAGGCTCCAATGCAATCGACTGCAGAATATTGCGGCCAGAATTTGGCACGTAAGAAAATCGGATTGCTGTCGAGTAAAGCACACAGTAACGGCCCCATGGCGCTTGAATAGGGGGCGCGAGTGTCGCGTCCTTGAAACAAAAATCAACAAGTTTTTATTTTTCTGGGCGCATCTGATTCGCGGCTATAAGATGTCTTTAGGCTTGCCGCAGGTAAACACTCTCCTCAAGAACGCGACACTACGTTTACGATAAAGCAAATTGTCGGATTAACCCAACTGTATCTGACTCGCCGACACCCCAATCAGTTCAATGGCCGCTGCTGTGTCTGTCGAGGTCACCGCCGCCGCAATGGACATCCCGTGACTGATCGAGTCACTGGGGGTGTTGTAGTTCAAGCCCAAATCCACGGCAAAGGTCTTCGCTACGGCAATCTTGTTGTCTAGAAGATCAGCTACCCCCCCCCAGGTGGCATCACCCTTGAATGAGTGCGCTGAGTTGAGTATCGAAGACACCAATGAACCATGTGTTTCGGTGTGATTGCTAAGTGCGTTACTCCAGAACGCCAAGCCATCGGCATCGGCCCCTCCGGTACGCCCCAGCACGTTGCGGTAGACGACGTTGACGAAGTCGCTATTGCTCATGGTCGAGGAGAACCCAGTCAGGCTGGAATACTGTACCCCAGCGTTGTAGAACGACTCCGCAATCGGGTTGATGCCTGATCCGGCAATTTGCCCGATCCAATAGGCAAGGCCATCGGCATCCGGCACCCTGTTGAAGAAGGCGACATAGAGTTCGGTGAGGCGCGTGACATCCGCTTGCGGGGCGGCGGCGGCAAGGTTCTGTATCGTTGTATTTACGGTCTTGTCGGCAAACTGTAGTTTCTCGATGTTAGTGAGGGTATCGGTTCCATCAGTGCCGCTGTTGGCATGGACCGTGTAGGTACTGCCAGAATGGGTAATGGTGTAGTCGGAGAGGTTGTTGCTGAAGATGGCAGTATCAGTACCAGCGCCACAGCTTATTGTGTCATTCCCACTGCCACCAGTGATGGTATTGCCACTAGAGTTACCAACAAAGACGTCATTCCCACTACCAAGTTCAAAATTATTAAAATCTGCGCTAAACGTAAAGCTAGGGCCACCCGAAAATCCATAGCTGACGGAATGTGTAACGCAACTAAGTGTCACGTCCGTATTACTGTCTGTGAGTAAAGTATTGGTCCCTCCACCGCCCTCGAGGTATATTGAGTCAAGAGCGTCTAAACCATCAAAAACAAAACCGCTTAAACTGAAAACATCATTAGCGTTTGTTCCTCTGAAAATAATATGCTGTGCGCCTGCGCTGGGAGCAATGCACATGTCGAACGATGAATTTGAAAATGGTGAATTGCTAAATATTACAGTTGTGTCTGCAGCGATTATCATCTGCTGGTCAACACTAGGAAGTGAAAATGTAACATTTGAAAAGTCGTTATCACCGCGAATATCAAGAGTCGCTTCGCCAGCAGATTTGGTAATTATCTCTCCTGCAGTGACCGTGTTGGCACCAAAGATAAACGTGTCGTTCCCCGCGAGTCCGTTGATGGTGCTTACACCAGCGGCATTTGTCAGCGTGTCATTGCCGTCAGTACCTGTGATTACAGACATTGCGATTACTCCTCAAGTTGCTGAGTGCATTTGTAAAGTTCCCGTTGATTAGGCCCATGCCAAGTCGAGACTTTTGATCCAAACAGGGAGAGGGAGTTGCGTATGCGCAAAACCAGATTCACCGAGTTTCAAATCGTTAAGATTCTGAATGCGACCGAGGGTGGCGCAGCCTACCATCCGGTGATGATGCTCATGGTATCCTCCATCGGCACGCCCAGACTAAATTTTATGGCAGACTAGTTTTGGCAATCGTTTTTGTCAATCAGTTGTGAAGGTTACTGATCTCTTGGCATGCTCTCGTGTCGATTGTTGGTGCCCCTCCAAAATGATTAATATTCTATTCATTTATTGACATGATACACGCTTTGAATCAGTTGTTGTTCATGAACAAGATCGGACATACAATCGCAAAGTTGCGACGGGCAAAGGGCTGGAACCAAACGGAACTCGCGGAGAAGGCCGGCGTTTCCCGCCCGCTTATTAGTTCGCTTGAGCGTGGCGCTGCTAGTGGGGCTGGAATGCTCAAGGTGGGGCGAATTCTTGCGGTGTTTGGCTATGAGCTAGCCGTGGTGCCCAAGTCTGGCCCGCCAACCCTTGATGATCTTCAAAAGCTGAATGAGGTCGGAAATGATTGAGGTCAGGGCAGGCAAAATCTTGTCGGGCCGGCTGACTCGAACTGCACAGCAGCAGTTCGCCTTCACGTATCTGCCGGATGTGGTCGCTGAAGCGTCAGTTTCACTGACCATGCCCGTGCGCTCAGAAAGTTGGGGCTTTGCCTGGGGGCTGCACCCGATCTTCCAGATGAATCTCCCGGAAGGAGCCCTAAGGCTTCACTTGGAGAACCTGCTGGCAAAGGCTGTGCCTGATTTTGACGATTTGGAGTTGCTGCGTGTCACTGGGCACTCCCACATCGGGCGCCTTAGCTATGGCGCACCCGGAAGCGAAATTGACGCTCCGCCTGCTGCCGTGAGCGTTCAGGAAATCCTGACATATGACGGGGCAGAGGATCTGTTCCGTGATCTCCTTGAGCGGTTTGCACTTTATTCCGGCGTGTCCGGCGTTCAGCCCAAAGTTCTCGTTCGCAGCACTGAGGGGCTAAAGCTGTCACCGGATCATAAAGTCACGCTGCAGGCCGCAACTCACATCGTAAAGACCTGGGATGAGCGCTATCCCGAATTGGCACTCAACGAGCACTTCTGTTTGTTGGCCGCCCAGAAATGTGGACTTACCGTTCCGAACTGGTCGGTTTCTGAGAATGGTCGGTTTCTGGTCGTGGATCGCTTCGATCTCGACGAGCGGGGGCAACATCTGGGACTTGAAGACTTCTGTGTGCTGCAAGGCCTTGGCACCAAGGACAAGTATTCCGGGAGCTACGAGCAGCTCGCGAAGATCATCAAAGCCTTTGTGCCGTCAGAGGGCCAGAACAAGGCGCTTCGTACTTTCTTCAAGATGGTGGCCCTGTCGGTCGGTCTCCGAAACGGTGATGCTCACAGGAAGAACTTCTGCGTGCTTTACGATTCGCCTGTTTTGCGACAGGGCCAACTGGCACCGACCTTCGACCAGATCACCACGACGGCATACTTGCCGCATGACTCCATGGCCTTGCTGCTCCGTGGGTCGAAACGCTGGCCAAGCAGAGCAGACCTGCAAGATTTCGCGACCAGGGCTTGTGCTCTCAGCCCTCATGAGGCTGAGATAGACCTCGGCGAAGTCGAGAGTGGCATTGTGTTGGCTAGAGCAGACCTTCAGGATCGGGTCCAGGCTGGTGATGCCTTTGTTGATGTTGGGGCGAGGATGCTTAACGCCTGGTCAGAGGGGTTGCACGCCATAACGGCGTAATGGCGTGCACGGTGTGAGGTTGGACCCTCTGCCGTGTTCTGAATATGTCTGCCCCCATCATGTGACGTCGGCTTGTCAGCGGTTGGCTGTGTTGACCCGAGAGGCCCTTGCCCTGTGGTTGCTAGAACGAGTGCAATCGATTGCAACGCCTCGCTGGTCAGACCATCTACGTCTGCTGCGAGCCCAATCGTGTGCACTGCTAGGCGTTCGCAATAAGGCGCACAGGATCTCCAAGGAACAGGCTTCATGCTCCCCATAGCGAAGACAAGGGAGCAGCCCAAATGCTATCACCAAGCGGCATCGTCTCGGTACCATCGTACAGCAGCACCCCCATTTTGAACTGATCACCGGCGAGGCTAGCCAGCTTCTTCAGACCTCGAAGATCACTTTCCTTGACAGTGGCTGCTGCTTTCACTTCGACACAAACAAGATTTCCCGCCGCATTTTCAATTATGATATCCACCTCGAACTTGTCGGCGTCCCTGTAGTACATCAGGTGATAGTCATCGTCTGCCGTGGTGGTGTGCTTGAACAGCTCGCTAAACACGAATGTTTCAAGCACATTGCCAAATCGTGTGCGAACCTGCTGCACTTCCCCACCTGTCAAACCAAGTAGCGTTGCCAGCAGCCCGGAATCAATGAACTGGAGCTTTGGCGTCTTGACCACGCGGGTGAGCCGGTTGCGCGCCCAGACGTCAACGCGTCTGAGTAGATACATCTGTTCGAATACGCCGACATAGCGAGAAGCTGTTTTGCCATCCAACCCTATCTGGCCACCGAGCTGAGTGTAGTTGCACATCTGGCCAGCCGTCTGCGCCAAGGCACGCAGGAATCGAGGTAGCTGGTCGAGTTTCACGAGCCCCGCCACGTCATGGACATCCCGCTGGATGATAGCATCGATGTACTGCCGTGCCCACGCCACTCGACGCTTGGCAGACGATCGTGAAATCGCTTCTGGATATCCGCCGCGTAACACCCGCTCAATGAGATCACCCCCTAGCGCGGGATGGTCTGCCTTGAGAATCCGACCCGAAAAAGCGCTGTCGATCCAGTTCGCCGAACGCGATTCAATTTCGCTCTGCGACAAAGGCAGCAGCGACAAAGTCTCCATCCGCCCTGCCAGCGAGTCGGCCACGGTTGGCAAGACCATCAGGTTGGCCGAGCCTGTCAGCAGAAACCGTCCGGGTCGCCGATCCTCATCCACGCTTTTTTTGATGGCAAGTAGCAGTTGGGGGGCACGTTGAATCTCGTCGATCACAGCCCTATCCAGACTGCGGATCATGCCGACAGGGTCTTCGCGTGCTGACAACAGTGTCAGCTCATCGTCCAGGGTCAGGTAGCGCAGGCCTTGCTGCTGTGCGATCTGGCGCACCAGTGTAGTCTTGCCCGCTTGGCGAGGTCCGGCAAGCATGACCACAGGCGTGTCTAGCAACGCTTCAGCAATGCGCGGCTCGATTCTTCTTGGGTACAGAGATGTCATGTTCATAACGCCACGGGTATCGTAAATTTCGGAATATCTCAACGTAAATTTCGGAATCATGCCCCGTAAAATTCGGAATTGAGGCCTGTGAATCACGGAATTTATGTGCTTTCATTTCTCGAAAATCATTCCCACGTCCCATCATCCAGGCAGTGAGACCAGGCAAAAACGTTGGTGAGCAGGGCTAGTTAAATCACTGAATATGCGTACCTTGAAGAGGTTTGGCACCGGGGGGATAGGCCGCGTGGAGACTCTGATAGCACTCGGAAAAGACGTCTGTGTGGAGTGGTGACTAGCTGTTAAGCTGGAGGTGGCGACGGCAGCGTGCTTTCAGCGTCATAAGGCGAGTGCACCTGTCGCAAAGGGCTTGTGAAGCGCGATGGTCTGAGGCCCAGCGATTCCATTGATGTTCAGTGCTTCATTTGATGCTCGCCACAGTAACAGTAACGAAAGTCGAAGTTAGCCCAACCTCGTCAGTTACCTCCGCAGCAGTGCTTATATTTGCGAGCACTGCCACAGGGACAGGGCTCATTTCGCCCAACCTTCTTCGGCATGGCCTGTCCAGTGTGAGAGTCCGTAAGCGGTTGGCGGCGATGCTGCGCAAAGTATTCGAACGCACCGCCCAGGGATGCCGAGATTGTCGCCAGCATCAGGTTGCGTTGGTCCTCGTCTATGGGGTTTGGTCGCAATTCGGGGTCTGGATCATGCTCGTGTGCAAGCGCGAAGAGGGGAACGAAGATCCCGCCGTTCTCTTCGTCGTTAATCAGATCGCCCCAAGCTGAACCCCCTATGCGAACTCCCTGGAGAAATCCAACAGCCCAATCGTTCCCATACGACTTGTTGTCCTCCGGGCTCACGAGCACGAGGCCATACCGCTTGTCCTTTCGGGCTAGCGCACGCGCCACTGAGTTCCAGTGACGGATGATCAACGCACAAAAATCTTTGACCTCTTCAAGGTCGGCCAGCTTACTCTCATCCTCACCAAGGACATGGGGCATGTAAACGCTTGGCATGACAAGCTGGGGGGAACAGACTAGGGCGGCAAAGAAGCCATCCAGCATTTCCACGGTCATGGATTGAGGGAAGCGGGCGAGGTAGCCTTCAAGTTTTTCTAGCTCTCGGCTAGTGAGGGACTTCTTTAGCGCAGGCTGCATTCTCACCTCAAATTCTTTTGCAACGGCATGTCATATTTTGGCATTCCGCCAGGTCAACCGCTTCCCTGCAAGCTCTATGTCCGGACATAAAGCTAGACCAAACTCCAGTTTGGCAGGGTGTCCGGTTCAAATGCGGGCGACTCTAGAACGATCTTCAATTTTTAAGTCAGAGTGCAATCGATTGCAATCCACTGCTACCCGTCTGGCTTCTCCATATCCTCAAGACTGGCCTCTAGCACCAAGATTTGACGGAGGCGAGAACGTCTAGGGAACTGAGACTGTGTCCGCCTTGTAGCAAAGGGCGGGGAAGTAGTCGTCGAGCACGTGGGACGGGAACCCCATGGTGAGTGGGGCCTTTTGGTTGGTGGCGACTATGAGTCCTTCTTGAAGCAGCGCCTTCACGATCTCACGAGCAGTCCTTTCGGACAGGCCCAGTAGAACTGGGACCTCAGATTTACCGAGTTGGCCAGCTTGGTAAACCTCGACAAGGAGTCGCCCGGTGCCGGGGTGCAAGGGCTTGAGGCCTGGGAGCAACTGCTTGGAGCGCCGCTGGGCATAGTCCAGGATCCGCCGCCGCAGGTGCGCCAGATCGAGCATTTGGCCCATGAAGTCCGCCTGATCGACACACGTCTTCAGGAAGTAGCGGCAGTACTCGAAGAGCCCAGCCTGGCTCAGGGGGCCGCGTCCATCGAAGTCTCCACGGCGAGGGCTGTCCGCCCCGGCCAGGTGCAGCTTGTATTCATCGACTGATCGGGCCAGTCCGCGGCTCACGGTCCAAAGGCCGAACCCGGCCAGTCCGATGCGCATGAAGTAAGCGTGGGTGAAGAGTCGGGCCACGCGCCCGTTGCCGTCGAAGAAGGGGTGCACCCAGGTCAACCTGTGATGGCTGGCTGCGGCGGCGATGAGCTTCTGGTCTCCCTGGTGCTTCTCAGGTGCATAGGCTTGCTCAAAGCGTCCCAGGAGAGCCGGGACGTCCGCATGCGTGGGAGGCACGTGCCTGCCGATCTCCACGTCGTCATCACGAAGCGAGCCAGGAGCGAACTCCATCTGCCGGGTTCCCTTGGCCGTAGCCTGCACACGCATGGAGGTCGGCAATCGGGAGTAAAGCTCTCGGTGGATGCCACAGAGAAACTCGGGGCTTGTGACGCTCACGCCTTGGCCGACCTGCTGCTCAACGAGTCCTTGCACGGCCACATGCGCCTGGTGGAGCAACTGCAGGTCACGTGTCGCGCCTGGCGCTTCGCCGATGATGCCATGGACAGCGTCCTCGATCAGTCGCAGGTGCGTCCGGTGCCCCTCAATCAGGTTGGAGTAGTAGCTGTTGATCGTGCGCAGCAGGGTAGAGAGGGCTGCCTTGGTTTCTGGAGCGAGGCCGCCTTCTAGCCGAGCCGACTTTTGCCCGAGCTCAAGGGCGAGGTCCCGTAACGGGCCATCTTGGGTTGGCAGAAGCGGTTCCATTGAGACGAGGCTCATTGCCGAAATCCTTGCCGATATTATTCTAACTTAACAGCTTGAATTAAAAACTAATCATATACTGACTGGCTGTCTTCTTGCCAGACTATTGCCGAAATCATTGCCGAAATCAAGTGGGGACGGCAACCTATGGGGATTCATCATTGTTGTGTTTTACTAACAATCTGCAATCGTATGTGTTTGTTGATGGCTAAGATAGTTGTTGGCTGGCTTCGGTGGAACCTCAAGCGCCGTTGGTCAAGTCCGAAAGGTGCTGTAAATTCTCTTCCGTTTAGCCAATGATTTCTTGCTCTTCAGCTTGTTAGGGCAACAACGTTGTTACCATCACCTATGGTAGTGATGGCGTCTTGCGCTGGTATGGATGTTTCTGAACTGTTGACTTGTGCTAATTGGGAATATAATTCTTTTGAAATAGCTTTAAGAGGTAATATATGACCAAATCAACGCTGTCTTCTAAAGGGCTGCCAGGCTCACAGCTGCAGGCGCTGACAAATCTCGGGAAGCGCATAAGGATAGCACGCAAACGACGCGGGATTACGCTCGCGGAATTGGCAGCCCGTATGCTGGTTTCGGAAAAGACACTTCGAAACCTCGAGTATGGAGAGCCCGGTGTGAGCCTTGCCGTGTTTGTGTCCGCCCTGTTTTGTCTTGAATTGGCAGGTGACCTTGAGCCGGTGGCTGCCATGGAGACGGATCAGCTTGGTCAGTTTCTGGAGCGGCAAAGGCTGGAGCGCATGCCGAGTGTTCGCAAGCGGAAAGACACCAAGTTGGATTTCTAGCGGAGAGCTCAACGAGTGAGGACCCATGGATATCTATGTTTTCATCTACCCGCCTGGTGAAGCAACCCCTGTCCCAGCCGGCCTGTTCACCTACGACGAGACCAGCCAACAAGGTCGCTTCGAATATGGCCGTAGGTACCAGAAACAAGTAGGTGCCCTTGCCGTTGATCCAGTGGCCTTGCCTCTCGGGCGCCCGGGTCGGTTTGTTGAAGCCAACGGTGGGCTCTATGGAGCATTCCGGGATGCTTCACCTGACCGGTGGGGGCGTCTGGTCATCGCACACAGGTTGGGGGTGCCCCCGGAAACACTGAACGAAGGCGAACTCTTGCTCAGCCCTAACGCGTTGCGTGTGGGCAACCTGGACTTCCGGCCCAGTCTGGACGCCTCAGAGCCTGTACCTGCTCCTCCTGGCTTCCACCAATTGGGGGCGATCATGGACGCTGCGGCACGCGTGGAGGCGGGCGAGCCTCTTGGTGGGCAGAACGAGTCGGCACTGCTGCACCTGTTGGAACAGGGTTCAGGCCTGGGTGGTGCGCGCCCAAAATGTACAGTTGAGCACGAAGGCTCCTATTGGGTTGCCAAGTTCCCATCTGCCGGTGACACATGGAACAACCCGCGCGTCGAGTGGGCCACAATGCGTTTGGCGGCACGCTGCGGTATTGTTGTGCCGGAGATGCGGCTTGAGAACGTTGGCGGCCGAGACGTGCTGTTGCTCAAACGGTTTGACCGCGTGTTCGGCCCAGGCGGGGCGGTATCACGACGTGGATACCTAAGTGCCCTGTCCGCACTCCAACTCGACGATGGAGATCGGGAGGACTTTAGCTACATCGCCCTGGCTGACGTATTCCGCGAGAAGGGGATAGGCGACCGCAAGACCCTGCGGCAATTGTTTATGAGGATGGTGTTCAACATCTTTTGCCGCAATACTGATGACCATCCACGAAATCACGGCGTAGTGTTTGACGGAGGGCAGGGCGACCTCTCGCCAGCCTTCGACATCACTCCGGCATTGGCCAGGCGGGGAGTAGGCGAGGAGTTCTCACTGTCCATGACGGTAGGAGCCCAAGGCCGGGCTGCAACCATCGAGAACGCGCTGAGCGTGACCGCCCGCTTTGGCCTGACCGCTGATGCCGCTCGGACTGTTGTCGCAGAGATGAGGGCGGAAGTTGCTGACTGGCGAGCCGAATTCAATGCAGCTGGCGTCAGTGAGCGAGATATGCTTCTTTTTGAGCCGAGCTTCGAATCCCGGCAGCTTCGCGTTGAACGGACTGTTCCTTAGTTCTGCGGTATTATTGCCATGATTTTTAGCTCAATGATTGAACGCTCTGTGCGATAGTTGTCTGTGACGTCCTCTGGCGTTGACAGGCCAATGTTGTGCATGTTGAGCCTGCGAACTTTTCTGCGTTCTGGCGTAATTGCCTTTGTCCTGACGAACCTCCCGGGCTGTCGAATCGGTTCATTGTCTTACTACCATCTCCCGATCCATTCCAAATCTGATCTCTGCCCTGAATAGGTCGTGCTGGGGCCTCCGATTCTTTGGTGCTAGTGCAATCGATTGCAGCGTTTTGAAGTCACAGCAGGGCAAGTCGGGTGGGAGAGATGATTGCCGTCGAGCCCAAACGCAACATAACGGCCCTGTAGCGCTCGCTTGACCACCACAACTAGCCCAAGAAGGATCAAAAAGGATGATGTCAGTGAGGCGGCTCTTTTGAGCTGCCTCTTCTTTTTGCACATGAGAGCATGGGGAGAAATGCCCCCCCCGCCGGACTTTTGTCAGCGCCCTTCCCTGGCCAGGGCGTCCAGAGCCTGGGACAGGCCGCGAAACGAGAGCGGCAGGGTCACGTCCTGCCCGGCCGCATCCTTGAACGTCAGCTGCCCGGCATCGCTCAGGCCGCGCCAGCGCGCCAGCGCGTCGTCCTTGAGCACGGCATCGGCGAAGCAGCCGCCGGGCAGGCAGCGCCGCCATTCAAGGGTGAGGGGCGCGCTGTTCTTGGCGTCGACCCGCACGCTGCTCGGAAACGACACCGCCGGGGGCACAACCACTGTGACGTGCAACGGCTCGCCCGGCGACAGGCGGCCGATGGCCAACTGCGCGATGGGCGCGGCCTGGCCCTGCACCTGGATGGCCTCGGCCACCTCGCAGACGCGCGCGCCTTTGCCGGCCGTCTCGACGCGCTGACAGCGCAGCACCCAGTCGCCGTAGCTGGCGATCGTCGTCTGCGGCTCCGCCGAAATCGTCGCGGCAGGGCGTGCGCCGCCGGATTTTTGCGCCTGGGCCAGGGCGCCGCCGCCGAGCAGAACGATTCCAAGCAGGCTGAGACCGGCGACGATGGAACGGGAATGTTTCACTGAAATACTCCTGGCTGTGTAGGTGGTTGGTTTCGATTACGGGCGTGGCGCTTCTGCTTTGGCGGCGGTGAAGAGCCTTTAAATAAAAGGCCGGGAGCCGCAATCCCCGCCCGGGCAGAGGGCGAGGCCATCAAAGCGAGGCGAGGAAAAGATCACGTCATTGCCGCCACTGCCGCCGAAGGTCACCGTAAGGGTATCCGTCGGCGCGGCAGGGCCCGCCCCGGCGGTATTGAGATGCCAGCTTCGCTCGACGGCCGAGGGCAGAACGGAGGTGTCGGAGATGGTCACCGTTCTCACCGTGAGCAGGCCTTGCACGAAGGTCATGGCGTAGTTCGCCGAAGCCTGCACGCTCCCCTGGGTGATGGCATATGTGCCACTGGGACTGCTGTTTGTGGCCGTGGTGGCCAGGCTGCCGGAAAGCGCGTCGCCGTTGGCCAGGCCGGACCCGCCCACTGTGTACGTCAGCGCCGGAATGGCGAAGCCATGGTAGCTGCTGAGTGCATTGGCCGTCACCGTGATGGGCCGCTCCGTGATGGTCAGGGTGGCGCCCATGTAGGTCACTGTGTAGTTCGACGACGCGGCCAGGGTGCCTTGCGTGATTCCATAATTGCCGACAGCGCTGCTGCTGGTCGCGCTGGTGGCGAGACTGCCGGACAGCGTGTTGCCGTTGACCAGCCCGGAGCCGCCCACTGTGTAGGTCAGGCTCGGCGTCGTGTCGCCGTACACGCTGCTTTGCGCGTTGGCCGTGATGGTGATGGGCCGAGGCGTGACGCTCAGGGTGGCGCCCTTGTAGGTCACCGCATAGTTTGCCGACGCGGCCAGGGTGCCCTGCGTGATTCCATAATTGCCGACAGCGCTGCTACTGGTCGCGCTGGTAGCGAGACTGCCGGACAGCGTGTTGCCATTGACCAGATTGCCGCTGGTGATGTTGTACGTGAGGCTCGGCGTGTCGCCGTAAACGCTGCTGGCCGCGTTGGCCGTCACCGTGATGGGCCGCGTCGTGATGGTCAGTGTGCCGGTGGCATAGGTGATGGCGTAGTTGCCGACTGCCGCGCCGGACAGAGTGCAGCCCGAGGCCGTGGTGGTGTAGCCGTTGCCTGCGTTGGCGTTGGCGGTGGCGTCGGTAGTGACGCTGACACCGGTAAGCAAGGTGTCGCCCTGGCCGTTCTTCCAGCCGGAGACGCCATAGGAAAGCGTCGGCACCATGTCGCCGTAGGTCATGCCAGCATCGGCGGCGGTGACGAGCAGCGTCGCCTTGTTGACCGTCAGGGTGCCCGTGTTCACAAAGCTGAGGATGTAACCGCTGGCGACGCTGAGGGTGCCCTGGCCCAGGGTATAACTGTAGTTGCCAACATTTGCCGTCTCGACGGAACCAGTGGACGATACCGCCGCCGTTCCACTCAGTATTCCGCTGGCATTGGTCCCCAGATAGGCGCCGCTGACGCCGTTGACCACGCCGGTAACGGTGTAGTTGGCCGAAACGTCCGCCGTGTCGCCGTAGGTCTTGCTGGCGTCGGTGGTCTTCACCGTCACCGTGGGCTTGACGGCGAAGACGTAGCGGTTGCCGCTGGCGCTGACCGTCGCCCCGGCGGCGGCGTTCCATACCGCTGTGTTGCCGCTGTTCAGCCCGCCGAAGGTGTCGCCATCGGAGTTGGCGGAATAGATGAGCCAGCGGCCGAGGCTGGGGTCGGTGACGCTGACCGCGTCCGCGCCGCTCTGGTTGATGAACGCGCCGCTGGCCTGCAACGAGACATCCGCGCCCGAGACGCCGCCCGCCGAGGCGATGGTCAGGTTGCCGGACACCTTGACCGTCAGCGTCCCGCTCACGCTGGCCGCCTTGTCGATGGTGAAGCCCGAGGCCAGGGCGGTGATGGTCCGGTTGGCGAGGCTGTAGCCTGCCACCGTGCTGCCGGTGGTCGCCGAAGTGTACGCGGTATCCAGCGCCGACAAGGTGGCGATGCCGCTGTCGGCGGTCTGGGTTAGCGCGCCGCCGTAGACATTGAAGCCGGGAAGGGAAGCTTTGGTGCTGGAAATATACGTGATGGCATTGGCCGCGCCGGTATTGGCGTTGGCCACGGTATACGCGAGGACGCTGGTGCCGGTCGTCGTGTTGATGCCGCCGCTGGCGAAGAAGGCGTAGTAATAGCCGTTGGCCCCGGTGGTGGCGCTGATAACCGAGCCGTCGCCCAGGCGCACGTACACGACGCCCGCGCCGCTGGAGCTCGACTTCAGCACCGTGGTCCCATCAGCCTTGTATGCGGTGCCGGAAACCGCCTGCACGCCGTTGGGGAACAGGCTGGTCAGATAAGGATAGAGCCCCGAGGTGAGCGTGAAGGTGATGCCCAGATCCGAGGCCGAGCTGCCGTCCTGCAGTTGCGCCGTGGTCAGGCCGGTGCAGCCACGGCTGAAACTCTGGCCGCTGGTCTCGGTGTTCCAATAGGAGTTGTTGATTGTGCTGTAGGTATCCCCGGCAAGTCCGCCGACTGCTGTGTTCCCGGTGACGGCGCCGGTGGCATACGCATTGGTGATCGTGACATAATTCAACCCGACCAGGCCGCCGACGTAGTTGTACCCGCTGACCGCGCCGGTGGCATAGGCGTTGCTGATTTCGCCGGAATTGCTCCCGGCGAGGCCTCCGACCTTGCTGCTGCCGCTGACGGAGCCGGTGGCGTAGGCGTAACTGATCGTAGCGCTGTTCTGCCCGACGAGACCGCCGACGTTGTCGCCACTCCCGGTGACCGCGCCGGTGGCATAGGCGGTTCTGATCGTCGCGCTGTTATACCCGACGAGGCCGCCGACGTTGTCGCCACTCCCGGTGACGACGCCGGTGGCATAAGAGTCGGTGAGTGTGCCGTAATCACTATTCTGCCCGACGAGGCCGCCGACATTGGTTGCCCCGGTGACCGCGCCGGTGGCGTAGTCGTTACTGATGGTGCCGCCCTTATTATACCCGACGAGGCCGCCGACGCTGCTGCTGCCGCTGACGGTTCCGGTGGCGTAGGCGTTGGTGATGATCGAAACGCCATCGTTATACCCGACGAGGCCGCCGACGTTGCTGCTGCCGCTGACGGCGCCGGTGGCATAAGAGTCGGTGAGTGTGCCGGAGTTGATCCCGACGAGTCCGCCGACGTTGTCGCCACTCCCGGTGACTGCGCCGGTGGCGTAGGCGTTGGTGATCGTGCCAACGTTAAACCCGGCCAGGCCACCGACATAACGTTGCCCGCTGACGGTTCCGGTGGCGTAGGCGTTGCTGATGGTGCCGCTATCATAGAGCCCGACGAGCCCGCCGACATACGATGTCCCGGTGACCGCGCCGGTGGCGTAAGAATTGGTGACAGCACCGCCGTAGGAACCAAAGAGTCCGCCGACACTGATTTCCCCGCTGACAGTGCCGGTGGCATAAGAATTGGTGACAGCACCGCCGTAGGAACCAGCGAGTCCGCCGACACTGTTTTTCCCGCTAACAGCGCCGGTGGCGTAGACGTTGCCGATCTGTATGGAAACACCGGTCAGATACTCGGCACCT
>Ga0209800_10002650_pt1 | contig 15389 bp, 8 predicted proteins | sample Higcelweek8metaG_FD_187174 | JGI IMG/M metagenome (GOLD analysis project Ga0209800, IMG submission 187174) | Freshwater pond sediment microbial communities from the University of Edinburgh, under environmental carbon perturbations - High... | ecosystem: Environmental > Aquatic > Freshwater >...
AGAATTCAGTTCATTTTTTATTATATTAACGGATAGTGGAAGGGTACACACCAATCCAAAGGAAGTTTTATGTTTAAAAGAATGTCTGTGTGCCTGGTAAGCATAGCCATACTATCGGCTGATGCTCAAACAATCAACCTGCAAGGAGTAGTATCCAATTCCAGCGGAAAACCAGTAGCTAATGCAATAGTATCCCTGGTACGTCAAAAACTGAATGATACAACCGGTTCCGATGGTAAATACTTTTTTATCGGTACTTCCATAAAAAAACTGCCAAAAATTTTGCCTCAGGCAAATGATATTTCATTAGACAACGGTGTGCTGCAATTCGCTCTAAGTACCGCATCACCTATGAAGATTGAATTTTTCAATTTGAAAGGCGACCTGCTTAGACAGGAAATAAACATGAATGCCGACGCCGGATTATACCGTTTCGATATTTCAAAAAACTGCGTGGCATCAAATGTTCTTTTAATTAAAGCAACACTCGGCAGGTCGGAAATATCATTCCGGTATATACCCATTAATGGCAAATGGTATGCCATAAGCCATTCCAATACCGCATCAACAATTTCAAGTAGCCGCGGAATTGCGGTAATAGCGGCTGCTGTCGATACACTAAAGGTCACGGCAGCTGGATTCCAGACAAAATTTATTGAAATCAATTCGCTGGATAATAAACAGCAGAATATCACTCTGGATTCAAGCTCAACTAACGGGAAAAATGAACCGGTGCCCAGCGTAGGTTGCGGCAAGACATTGGGGGATATCAAGCAATCTGGTACATACAGTGTCACAAGTTCCGGATCAAAAAGAACATTTATCATCGACATCCCAAAAAACTACGATAAAAACAAACCCTATCGATTAATATTTGGTATGCATTGCATGGGTGGCAGCGCAGAAAAAGTTGCAGGTTCAACCGATCAGAGTGCACAATTTTATCACCTTAAAACTCAAGCCGACAAAGACAATATCCAGTGTATTTTTGTCGCTCCACTGGGAAACTCAGATGGTACATGGAATGGATCAAAGGATCCTCAATTCTTTTACGACTTACAGAAGCTATTGAAAGACACTTTATGCGTCGATACCACACGGGTTTTCTCCTGCGGCTTCAGTTTCGGCGCCATGTTTACGTATGCACTTTCACTGAAATACCCGAAAATTTTACGGGCAACAGCCTGTAATGCTCCAGCTAATTGGAATTTTGATCAGCCTGCCAACCAGCATATACCTATTGCTTATATTCAGACAACAGGGACTGGTGATAATACCTGTCCCTGGGTTAACAATGATGGGCAAAAAAAAGGTGGAAAATATTGCGTGCTGCAACATGCTGAAGATAACGGTTGTAATACTTCTGTCACTATCCAGCTTGCAAACAGCGGTAAGCATGTCGTTACCGAATTCACTGGATGTAAAGATGGATATCCGGTAAGATTTATGTCGCATAACGGGGGTCACGATTGCAACAAGACTGATCAGGGATCTAATGCCGACTGGATACCGGTTGAATTCTGGGATTTTTTCAAGAGATTCTAATTTAATCAATTGAATTTTTTTATCTTACAATCGCCCCGGCTCAACCGGGGCGATATGTATTTTCAGCAAGACCGTGAACATCAACCAGGTTGTCAAGTTCATAAAGAACTGATCAGAGGCATTTAATATTCATTTACAATGAATTCTTTTGGCTATTAGTACATTCTTACATCAGGAATAATTTAATTTTGTATTACATGAAAGCATTCAGCTTTCAAACTTGTTAAAAGTGCCATAATTGCTATACTGCATTCACTTTAACATAAATAAATTAGCATGAAAATGTTTACAAAGAGGATATTATGGAAAATGCAATTTGTCGTAGACAAACAGGTTTGATCCTCTATAAACACCATAAAGTCAATTTCACATTTCTGGCAATTATTGCTGTTCTTTTTACAAGCTGTTCTGTATCACCCATTTTAGAATCACCCCGGGTTCGCTCCGGTGTAAAAATAGAGACCGCAGTCAAACATTCAACAAGCGAATTAAAATGGAACCTAAGCGACTCTATCATGAGAAACAGCGAGTATTCCAAAGAATTGAAATTCGGATTCGGGGACGAATATTTCGAATTAGCGCCTCTTGTCAAGTTTGCCATAGCAAACAGAGTTGAATTAGGAGGATATTTCTGGTGGTTCATTCTGAATATGGGATGGGATGGAAGAATCAAGGTGGCGCTATTTGAAAAAGGTGAACCACATATTTTCCGTAATGTTGCTGGTGCAGTTATTATTGGGTCTAATGGGTACAACGGAGAATGGGAAAACTGTTCGAGAAATTGGGCTGGCATTTCACTTGGAACATATCATCAATTCAGAAACCTGGGAATTGAATATGTTCTTATGCCGACTGCTGGAAAAAGCACTTACAGAAACGTTGATGACCCGCTTGGATCAGGTGAGGTTTCTTTTTATGATATTACTCTTGTAACTGGTATCAATGCAGATATCAGTAAAAAGGTTTTTTCTTCAATTGCCTTGACTACAATGAAAAAGTTTACTTCTCATTGTGATATTTACAATCATGATTATGACAGTATTAACATCGAAAGAATTTCTTTTAGTCAAGCACCGATAGGCTTTAATTTTATTATAGGCTATCGGTTCGGTTCGCATAAAGATTAGTTTGAAAGACGATACATACACATTTATTTAAAAACCTCCTTTTATGAAACCTATCTGATGCACACTGCATATTAAGAATAGTAAAAATCATGTCTACCAGTCACAAATAATGCTTACAAAACAATTCATATATGTAAAGGGACCTGAAAAGGCCTCTTCTGCAGCGTACCGTCTTGACGGTTGCCGGTGCGTGATTCTCATGCGGCTATCTACCACCTGTTCCAACGACAAGTTTCTCGGTTGCGGCACCGCTCTGTTTCAAAAGATAAATTCCTGAGTTAAGTGATCTCTTGCAGACGGCCCTGTATTTTCCCAGGCTCTCCTCCCCCTTGCGAGGATTGAAACTTGCCACAAGTTTTCCCTGCAGATTGAAAACATTGACAGGAGCAAGTGTCAGAGTCATCTTTACAGGTCGATATGTAATAATACTGCCGGTTGGATCATAGGGAGGAATTTCCATTTTGCTGAATGTCGCAAAATATTTGGTACATACATCTCGCCATGAGCACGCATTCTTGTAATGCGTATCGAGCTTACTTTTTACAGCACTGAAACGCGCTGCATCAATATTTGAACTGAGGGATGGCCACTGGGTGGAATTCATCACTTCAACATAATGAACACCGTCAAAATACCTGTAGCAGAGCTCATTCCAGAAAGTTCTTCCAGTGTTAAGCTGAGTTCCCCATGGGACATGAAAAAACCAGCACAAATACTCATTGGGGCAGGTTTCCATACTGTTGAATTTAGCCTTATTCTCAGGAAAATACTGGCTGACAAAATCACTGCCGCTTGTCGTGCGATTATAACCTACACCTTTTGAATCAGCCTTATGCCAGTAGACAGAATTCCAATCTGCATGTGTTGCATCGCCATTATAGTCCGGTTGCGGCCCGTAATGGTCACCATTTTTAAAAATACCGCCAAGTCCAAGTGGATCCATATAATTCACACATGCTTCCTTTGAGCCCATCATCATAGATTTAATTGTACTGACAGCAGCTAAATCCCAGCTCCATGTCATTTTTATCCACTCATCAGCCATCTTTTCAGATGTCAAGTCATGATTCCATGCAAGCCTTCCAAATGCATACCAGTTTGCCTGATGGAAATGGTGACCGCACCAGTTGGAATCAGTGCCGGTATTGGCAACACCGGCAATGCATGTAAGTGTATCATTGTAAACTGATCCATCAAGCACTTTGCCAACAGTAGAACCTGCACCTTTGGCATACGAATCAAAATCAAGAACCTCTTTCCACATTGGAGCAAGATATACAAGATGGATCCCCTGTCCGAGATATTCCTGGGTAATCTGCAGTTCACCGCCGATATGTGTTGAAGTGAGCCCCCCAAAAAGCGGATGCACCGGTTCGCGCGGCTGAAAATCAAAGGGACCATTTTTTGCCTGAACAATTACATTGGATCTGAATTTTCCGTCAAGAGCCTTGAACTCCTTATATGCGCGTTTCATTCTGTCTGTGTCTACCGCGTCATCATAAACAAAAGCGCGCCAGATTACAACACCGCCATGAGGTGCGATTGCGTCGGCAAGACAGTTTGCGCCTTCTGCATGGGTGCGATTATAGGTTTTAGGTCCAGGTTGACCTTCAGAATTTGCCTTTACAAGAAATCCGCCGAAATCAGGTATCTGCTTATAGATTTCGTCGCACTTGTTTTTCCACCAGGTCTGCACTGAAGCATTAAGCGGATCTGCAGTGCTCTGTCCTCCGACTGAACTTGGAGCGGCGAAGTTTGCAGACAGATAGACCCTGACTCCATATGGACGGAAAGCATCTGCAAGCGCCTTGACTTTTGGCAGGTATGTTGTCAGCATCTGCGCATTTGCATTGACATTATTCAACACCGCTCCGTTTATCCCGATTGACGCGCATGCTCTTGCGTAATCAGTATAACGTTTGTCAATAGTATTTGGCAGAGCAGACCAGTTCCATAAAGATTTCCCCGCATATCCGCGCTCAATGGTTCCATCTACATTATCCCAGTGATTAAGAAGACGAAGCTTGATTTTTGGTTTTTCACTGATGTTTAACTCACTTATCGACTCCCCGGTCTGAATAAGCCTAAGCAGATGAAATGTTCCATACAATGCACCCATTTCCCCCGAAGATGCCACTGCGATTATAGATTTTTCACCGGATCGGGTTGAAATAATTTTGTATGCTTCAGGATTCGCATCGAGAGTAAGCCCAAGATCTTTTATAATTGTTGAATTGTCAGGAGTTCCTATGACAACTGCACCATCTGTGGTAATATCCGTTTCTGAAGGCGTTGTCTGAGCCAACAGGCCGCCAAGACCTTTTGAAAGTTCATTTCCAGCAGATTTCATTACTGATGATGTTCCCTGGACTACAATCTGCTTCGCACCAGCTTTGTACTGTGCCAGCATGGTTTCATCTGAAATTTTTACATAGCGCAACCAGAGGTCATAACCGCTCTCTGCAAAAACCTGCACAAGATTTAAAAGAACCACAATTGCCGCAAGAAATGCAGTTTTTTTTCTAACCCTCATATTTCCCCTACCCTTCCAAAGTTGGAAAATCGCAAGTTAACTGTCTATGTAAATTACATAATCTATAACATTGTATTCATAATATAATATAAGACTAAATAAATAAAAATGGGTGATTACTCACCCAAAGCCCCCAAAGACTGAGGTCTAAAAGATCCTTAAAGTTACCATCAGGGAGCAGCTACCGGCTGATCAAAACTGTTTTTTTCTCCATATAACCCTGATTTTCGATCGCAACAACATACAAACCACTTTTTGCAACCGGGAGTGACACAGAAGCGGTTTTATTTTTCAATTGAGCTGCCATTCGTCCGTTTGAGGAGAATACAGATACATCAAACTGCCCTTTGGCATTTAACGGTACAACAACAATATTGCCATTAGTAAACACAGCTGAGAATTGTGCTTTTTTCTGCTGCAAAAGGGCTTGTTCGGTACGGATTCCTGTTGGTTTGGCGATTTTTAACATGGCAGTATTATGCGGTTCCACAGCCATTGTAAAAGAGCCGGTAAAAAGTCCTTTATCTGTTTTTTTCCACAGGTCACGTACATGTGCCTCTCCGGTAAATCCGATGTCGGAGAAATTGACGGTAATATCTGCCGTGGCAGCATTTCTGTTGAAAAGCGCTACAGCCTTGACATCTCCGTTTTTGGAACCAAGTGGTTTACACCATACATCAAGCCCGTTTGCTGACTTTATTTTTGTTCCCTGAATTCCCGCAGAGTCCTGATTGACAGCGATCACTTCCGTGTTGAGCAGGATGTCTTTAGTAACCTGAGTCATATTGCGTATATCGTTTCCCATGATAAGTGGTGCTGCCATGATGCACCATAAACTCATGTGAGTCCGGTATTCATTATCATTTGGAATCGGCTGATTATCTATTTTAATTTTATAATTACCGATTTGAAGCATGTCAGGATCATTCCAGGCACCAGGGGCCGCATGGCTTGCGTAGGTGTTATTTTTGTCAATGATATCCAGAATACCCTTATACCATGAACCTGAGGGGGCAATCCATGTATTTTTGATATCGTCAGTCGTACGCCACAGATTTCCGGTTTTAGGTGCCCAATCCTTGAATGCCCACGCACAGACACTAAATACAATCTCTCTGCCGCAATTTGCCAGTGCATCGCGCATACGCTCGTAATCCTGCTGCTGGTTTGAATTAGGTGCCTCGACGCAATTATCATACTTCAGGTAATCAACGCCCCAGGAAGCAAAACTTTTTGCATCCTGCACCTCTTTCATGTAGCTGCCGCTTTTATTATCTGTCTCTTTATAAAAGTCGCGGAAATAGCAGGTTTTTAATCCCCGGTCACCATAAACACCGAATTTCAACCCCCTGGAATGAATATAATCACCCAGTTCTTTCATGCCCTTTGGGAAACGGGTCGGATCTCCCTGCAGATTACCGTCTGCATCGCGGGATTTTCCCATCCAGTTGTCATCAAGGTTAAGATATACATAACCGGCATCTTTAAGCCCGGTGCTGACCATTGCATCGGCAACCGCTTTGATCTGTGTTTCGTTAATGTCTGATCCGAAGCAGTTCCAGCTATTCCAGCCCATGGGCGGAGTTCTGGCAAGTCCGTTGTCAAGTGCCGAGGATGTACTGGCAGTACCGGCTGCCAATGTTGCAAATAGCCCTGCAATTGCTGCAACTTTTATTGTGTTCATACGTCTCCTTCTTAACAATTGTAAAGATACACTATCTGTCACGACACTCCCCGTGCTCTGCATTTTTTTGTATTGTCAATACTTCAACCCCAAAACAATCCTGCTGAAACTGTAATATCAGTAAAGTTGCAATCAGGTGACGCCTGGTCCACAGGATTGAACTCCGGGGGAATCAGCTTGACAATAGCATTTGCTGCGGGGGTCAGGTCTTTTGTCACTATCAGTCCATAAGCGTCATTGATTTACTGAAGAAAAAGGCTGTTTTGAAACAGAATTTTATTCGCTGATGAAAGTTTTAATATGTATGCACCTGATGACACCATGGCACTTTTTAACGCAAACTGAAATTGTCCCGATGCCGTTTGTTTGGCAGACAATGTTTTAACTGGTTTTCCCTGCAAATTATAGAGGTGAGCACTCAAGTCACCTTGACTCAGCTGTACCGGCAGATGACTGACAGTAACAGTGTTCCTGTTGTCAAATGAAATACTGACATCTTGTGTTTGTACAGCCATATTTTTTCTGGTATTGACAGATTGTTTGAATCTCCACCAGTTGAAATTGAAGAGCGAGCCGCTTCCACCTGTAAATTTAAGATATAAATCATGCTTTCCCTGAGCACCAGTTACTGTACAGGATGTCGTTGTCCAGGTCTGCTTTCCGCCTGTGACAGCAACTTCGCAGGTACCTGCAAGCGTTCCAGTCTGGCTGTCAAGGCGCAGTTCAATTTTACCCCCGTTTGAAGCTGATGCTACACGGGCCTCGAAGTTTTGCGCTCCGGAGCCGAAAGCGACACCTTTTACTTTTATGTAGTCTCCATTTTCGATACTTGTCACATTAATGCCGCCTTCAGTGCAGACTTCAGTTTCAACCCCCTGTTCCCAGCAGATTGTTTCGGCCTGAATTGTATCGTAGGGACTGAGACTGTCTATCTGAGCGGGCCCTTCCTTACTCATTGTCAAAGCAGGAAATGTATTATCGCTTTTATATGTAAACTGTTCGATGCATACGGAACGGTGATAGCTGCCGCCGCCGGGTAAAGCGGCATTATGATAGAAGAAGTAGGAATTTCCCTTATAGTCGCAAATGCCCGGATGATTTGTAAAACTGGTTCCCTGTGTGGACATGAGAACGCCTTTATGTGCCCATGGTCCAGTTGGAGAACTGCTTGTTGCATACTGAATGTTTTCCGATCCGCTGCCCATACCCGCATAAATCATGTAATAGAGACCATTGCGTTTGTAAAACCATGGGCCTTCGGTATAACCGGTCGGCTGAGGACTAACTGATACCCAGCTTCCTGACAGTGAAACCATATCTTCATTAAGCCTAGCATAAAGAAGAGTTCCATGCCCCCAGTAAATATATGCCTGACCAGTGCTGTCAACAAAAGCTGTCGGATCGATATCTTTCCAGCCGTCTCTGTTAATGAGCTTTTTTCCAATTGGATCTGTAAATGGGCCGGTCGGGCTGTCTGAAACATAAACGCCCAGGCCTACTCCATTAATAGGCACATAAAGATAAAATTTACCATTACGTTCAACACACTGGGGAGCCCAGGCACCATTATTGGCATTATTACTCCATTTGCTGAAATTCGCAAGTGTTGCCACGATTCCATGATCAGTCCAGTTTACCATATCCGCAGAAGAGTAGCAGCAGTAATTTCTCATGGTATAAAAATCTTTTTCAAGCACGTCATCATCATGACTTGTATAAAGGTAAACTCTTCCATTGTAAACCATCGGCGCCGGATCTGCAGTGTAATTTGTCTGTATGATCGGATTGTCTGCCAGGCTATTACCTGTTAAAATAACAACCAGACATATTAAAAATGGTACAACTGTCCTTGGTTTCATGTTTATTTCCTTTACTGAAAGTTTTTATATAAACCATTATGCCTTGCATGACCGGTTTTTGGATTCCTCTGCGGTCAACGGGTAAATGTCACCTTCTGACTTATTGAAACACCATCAGCTTCTGCCTTTACTATATACATACCGCTGCTGTTATTCAAACCCTGTAAATGCCAGACAATCTGGTTTTTCCCATTTTGTTGAGCATTCCCTGATGTTTTAGCCATGATGCGGCCATCAATTCCAAAAAGTGTAAGATTTATTCGCGATTCGGGCATTGACGTATAATTTATTACCACACTTCTGTTTTGTATTGTTTTGATTGAAAAAACGTTACTATTGAGCTTGCCGGAAACGGGAGTACCGATTCCTGTTGCCGGAGGTGTCAATGTTAACAGAATGACACTTTTAGACGGCACTTTCACTGTAAGAGTCCTGCCGGAAAGAGAAAAATTATCACTTGACAACGTCTGGATATTGACCCCCTCCGCTTTATCGAAATCATTCAGCGCGGTTACGGCAGAAGCGGTAATAACCTGACCGGAAACAGAAGCGTAGTCAGTGGAGCCATTCAGCTGGATTGTAAGATCCTGAGCATTGACAAGGTCGCTATTACTTATTGTAATATTTACTTTATTTGTACTGTCAAGTGATGCCGAGGCACTCAGATATGGATAATTGAATTTGGTCGCTGAAACGCTTTCATTAAAGCTGGCAGTCTGCAGAGTAACAGGTATTTTCTTTGCATTCTGGTGAACTTTAAACAGCTTGAACGCATAGTAAACGGGCGTTTTCACCATTTTTTTCTGATCATTTTTATCAGTTAGAAATATAGCCTGAATTACATTCACCGGTTGAGCTACGCAAGCCATGTGAACCCGCTCGCAATAGTTATTAAAAGTATTCAGATGAATTGCCGTAATAAGCGCATCTCGTACCGTACTCTGAGAGAATGTATACCCTTGCGAGGCAATTTCCTGATACCAGGCACCCCACTCGTTAAACATCAATCCAGCCTTTTTTTCCGGATCATATTTGTTCATGGAGTTGTCGAATGATTTGACAAAAGAGGTAACGTCATAAGCCAGTTTTATGATCTGGTGAAACTGGAATGTCGTATAATTGAAACTGGGACCGGCCATATTAGTCCAGTCATTAACCAGGTACCGGTGAACTGAAAAACCATCTACTGTACCTGTACTGTTCGCTTTGTACATTGCATCCACCCAGTCGGTTCCTGATGCTCCTGCACCGGCAATCCTCACCAGAGGCTTTCCCTGAATTGTTGGAACAGCAGCGACAAATTTTTTATATTGGTCGGCAAAAGCGGAGGCACTGAGATCTCCACCGCACCCCCAGGGCTCATTTCCCATACTCCAATATTTCACATGCCACTCGGGATGTGTTGCATTTGCATTTATGTAGTTGATCCATTCTTTCATTTCATCCGGTGTTCCGGTTTTAAGATTAGCGCAGATATAAGGTTCAGCACCGATAAGTTCGCAGAGCTGCATATATTCATCTGTTCCCAATCCGTTCTTCATATCTCCGCCAGGCCGGCTTGTATATGTTCCGATACCGTCCTTCCAGTGATATTCGTCTGCAAAACATCCGCCGGGAAATTCAAGAGTTGATATTCCGCAATCCTTTAATCCTTCTATAATGTCGTTTCGCATACCATTTGTATTGGGAATAGTCGAATTTCTGCCTACATAAATGCCGTTATATATGTCACGTCCCCAGTTTTCCATGAGTGCTCCGTATATAGCCCTTTTTATCGTAGATTTCGCTGAATCAACAGAAAGTGTCAATGTGTTCTGAGCTGATATGTTCATGGAAAAACAAGCTGTCAGCACTGCTGAAATTATTGTTTTATTTATGACTTTCATAAATTCCGGAAACCTTTCCACAGAGTATGCAAATTTCTTAAAATATCTATTTTTTCATAATTTAATATAAACTATAAAAGTTGGCAATGCTTGAAAAATAATAGAAGATAACAACAATTACATAGCTTTTCTGCGAACATTTGAACTATCTTTAATCTAATAAGCAGCGGTTTTTACTGGTTTTTAAAACTATTTTTTAAAAATAACATTATTTTGCTGTCTTTTTTTGCGAACAGAAACCGCTATTAATATTAAAAATGGGGGTGATTATATGAACAGGCACGTTTCAGGTATAATCGGCTGTCTGATTCTGACAGCCTGCATTGTAAATGGGCAGGATAAGCTGTATTCAAATGAGTTTGCGCTTGCCGATGTAAAGTTGCTTGACGGAACATTCAAAAAAGCTATGGATCTTAATACCAGTATACTTCTCAAATACACAGTTGATCGCCTGCTCTATCCTTACAGGCTCGCAGCGGGCTTGTCAACCATGGGTGCTTCAAACTATACAAACTGGTCATGTACGGCTGCCGATCAGTCATTCTGTATCGACGGACATGTCGGCGGGCACTACCTCAGCGCGCTTTCCATGCAGTACGCCGCAACAGGCAATGCACAATGTAAAGAACGTCTTGACTATATGATTACCGAACTTGAAAAATGTCAGGATGCAAACGGGAAAGATGCCGACTTTACCGGATACCTGTGTGGAATGTATGACGGCAAGGCGATGTGGCGAAGCTTTAAAGCCGGCAATTTTGCGACAGAGGGAAAAAATGTGGTTCCATGGTATAATATTCACAAAACTTACGCCGGACTCAGGGATGTATAGGTTTACACTGGAAATGAAACTGCGAAAACCATGTTTCTTAAACTGTGCGACTGGGGTATTAAAATCTGTTCGGGGCTCAGTGACGCGCAGATGCAGAGTATGCTTGGCAATGAGCATGGCGGCATTGATGAGATGTACGCCGATGCGTATCAGATGACAAATGACACCAAATATCTCACCGCTTCAAAACGGTTTGCCCACAAGTGGCTCTACGATGGAATTTATCTGTTTCAAGGTCGCTGCTGGTCAATAACTGATTAAATAAATTCAGCAGCTGAGCATTAGTGATATGCACAAGATATTGTTACATTTTGCGTTACAAAAAGCATACGGATACCTGGTTCAGAATACTTCCGCATTTTTGTAATGCAATATATGAAAAACGGGCTATATTAAAATGGTGTGAAACGCCGGATTCTTCTCGCTTCAGTAACGAAGTGACTTTAGCTTGTGCAGCGTCACAATTAAATTGCGGAATTTGAATAAAATACAATGCAACACGGGAGAGAATAAATTGCCTTTAAAATCTTTATTTAAGCATGGTGTCAGAAATATTTGTAAATGGCTCCGGTCAACCCGTTACACCTCATGTATTACCCTTACGCTCCTTGCGTATACAGGTTTTTCTGATGTATCAGAGGTTAAAGTTGATAAAGACCACGGTTTTTTTTCGAGCGCATTTACCGTCAAACTTTCAACTGAAACAGCTGACGCAGATATCCAATACACACTTGATGGCAGCGACCCGAGGACATCAAAAACAGTCCAGTCGGCACCGTCACCGGTTTCAGTGGCAATTGATCCCGAATTAACCGATGGTCGCACACGCACTCCTGCAGTTGTGCTGCGTGCAGTTGCAGTGAAACAGCCTGATACACCTTCTGCTGTCCTTACCAAAACCTATATTTTTACCGCACAGGTAGAAACACAGACCTATCCCGGTGCACCCTGGCCCCCTCAAAAAGCAACCTCCGGACGTGACTGGATAACTTCTCAGGTGTATGATTACGACATGGATTCATCCGTTGTGAACGATCCTCGCTATAAAGGCCTGATTGATGATGCACTTATGCAGATTCCAAGCATGTCGCTCGCAGCTGATATGGACAGCCTTTTTGACAGTACTGCAGGAATTTATGCCAATGCACTCAATTCTGGGTCTGAATGGGAACGACCGGGTTCATTAGAATTAATCAATCCTGATGGTTCTGCAGGGTTTTCCGTACCTTGCGGAGTGAGAATAAGAGGCGGGTGGAGCAGACACCCCGACTGCCCGAAACATGCGTTCAGGCTCTATTTCAGATCGGAATATGGAGCGGGAAAGCTTGATTATCCTCTTTTTGGTAATGAGGGAACAACAAAGTTTGACAAGATGTGCCTGCGTACGGCACAGAATTACTCCTGGAGTTACTACGACGACGAAGGCGCCCATCAGACAATGATCAAGGACGTTTTCTGCAGGGACGCACAGCGCGATATGGGACATTTTTATACCAGAAGCAGATATTACCATCTGTATATTAACGGCATGTACTGGGGAATCTATCAGACGCAGGAACAGGCGGACAGCCGCTTTGCCGAATCGTACATGGGTGGAGATTATCCGGATTACGATGTAATGAACACGATTAATGATTATACCGCAGGATCCGACAGGGATAAAACCGTGGAGGTTGATGATGGCAACGCTGATGCTGCGGCGCGCCTGTGGGCAAAGACACTTGACGGATTCGGGAGCAGCAGCGATTATTACGGTGTACAGGGACTTGAGGAAGACGGCAAAACAATAAGCACAACTTCCGAAAGACTGCTTGATGTCGACAATCTTATCGATTACATGCTTATCACTTTTTATACCGGTAATTTTGACTCTCCGACCTATGCATTCTCCGATCCACAGCGATCCAATAACTTTCAGGCTATATATAACCGTGTCAAACCTGATGGTTTTAAATGGATGTGTCACGATGGTGAGCACACCATGGTAGACTTCAATGTCGAAATGGGAAAGCCTGTTATTCCTGCTCTGGATGTTGACAGAACAGGCCCGTTTGAGTTGTCAGATGAGATCAGGTTCTTCAATCCGCAGCGAATTCATCAGGCCCTATGTGAGAACAGTGACTACCGGATGCGGTTTGCGGACCATGTATTCAGGACGTTTTTCAATGAAGGCGTTTTCTGCCCTGAACAATCCATAAACCGGTATCGCTCCAGACAGATTCAGATTGATACCGCCATTATTGCCGAATCCGCACGGTGGGGTGATTCAAAAGCAAAAACAGCCCGCACAAAAGACGATGACTGGCTCCCCGAGCTTGACAGGATCTATTCAGAATACATGCCCTTGCGACCGGCCATTGTGGTCGGTCAATTAAAGGAAGACAATCTTTATCCGTCAATCGATCCGCCGGTTTTCTCCTCCGGTGAACCGGTTATTTCCCGAAAAATTGCTGCAGCCGGAACATATCATTTGACAATATCCAATCCTAACAGTAACGGCGAGATACTCTATACCACCGATGGCAGCGACCCCCGAACTCCTGGAGGTAGCATTAGTGATGCGGCACAAAAGAGTGAAAATGCGTTAGAACTTTCCATTACAGCCACCACTATGATAAAGGCACGGATAAAAACTGAATCTGAGTGGAGTGCCCTGCGTGACATGCTTATTGTAATGCCACAGGATTTCGGCGGCATTAAAATCACCGAAATACATTACAAACCACTTAGTAATGGTGATGTAACGGGTGAACAGTACGAATTCATCGAGCTCAAAAATACCGGCACTGCACCAATAAATCTGTCCGGTGTAACCATTGGCGGCGGCGTATCTTATACTATTGCCTCCGGAACAAGTGTCATGCCCGGCTGTTTCTTTGTCATCGCTGCCAACAGAGCTGCATTTACCGAAAGGTATGGATTCGGGCCCGATGGAGAATTCAGTAACAACCTTTCCAATAGCGGCGAAACACTCACGCTGCTCGATCCCGCTGGTGCGCTCCTGTATTCCGTAACGTATAGTGATGACGCTCCCTGGCCGTCCGAACCCGATAAGACCGGCAGATCGCTGGTACCAAAAATTGCTGGGGCATCACAGGATCAGAATAATGGGGGAAACTGGATTGCCTCCTCCCAGGTTCACGGTTCACCGCGCTGTGATGACGCAGGTTCGGAGGGTGCACCGGTTAAACAGCCCCGCAATGGCTTTAAAGCTCAAAGCACCTGCCGCATTGGTAAATTTATTGTAACCGTACCCTTCAAAAACGAGTTTGAGGTACACATTCTTGATATGTTGGGAAGGACCACAAAAACATTCCCCGAAAAAAGCAGACAGACCTATAATTGGGTTCCCAAAACCAATGGTCTGTATTTCATCATGCTGAAGTCGGTTTCTGGTGAAATGGTTGTCAGAAGAGTCCAGGTTGCAGAGTAGCTTGACTTTGCAGAGTGATTTGCACGGGCTGTTTTTACAGATAATAAAACGCTGGTTTATAATACAATAGATGCAATGCAAGCATCTGCTCATTTACAAACATTTATCAAGCTCCGCTGGCCAACCTTTTTTGGCCAGGCACCAAAAAAGTTGGATAAAAAAGTGCCTTGCGCCCTGCCGCTGGCGGAAATCCCATTTACAATAAAAAAAGACCGCCCGGAAAACTCACTCCGCAGAGCCTCCGTTCAGACAGTTCCGGGCTTAAGTCTTTTCTTATTGTAAATGCACCAGCTGAAGGGGCGAAAGACAGAAGAAAAAGTCAAAACATAAGAAATAAAAAAATCTTTCGTAAACGCATGTATGTAAATAAGTATGCGGTGTTTATCAAAATCATGTATTTTAAATAATTCATGTTAGCATTGGATTGTTTTGATGGTGATTAAATTATTCAGTCTTTTCGGTACTGTTTTATGATGTTGTTATTTGAATA
>Ga0209800_10002651_pt1 | contig 15382 bp, 16 predicted proteins | sample Higcelweek8metaG_FD_187174 | JGI IMG/M metagenome (GOLD analysis project Ga0209800, IMG submission 187174) | Freshwater pond sediment microbial communities from the University of Edinburgh, under environmental carbon perturbations - High... | ecosystem: Environmental > Aquatic > Freshwater >...
CAGGAGAGTTCTCAAGATGGAACTCTCCCTACCAGAAGGGAAAATACTCCAACCAGCATCAAGCCACTACCGGAGAAGATGCAGGATGGCAATAACAGTGATAGCGGCACAACTGGTAACGGCAATATGGGAAATCCTTTTTTGCAGGCCATACAGAGAGCAAGAGAGCGGCAGCAGAGTAAATGAGCATCAAGCTCAACTCTACGCAATTGTTTTAGACAGGGTTGAAAAAGATAAAAAATGCCTTAAAGTTGTAATCAGTTTTAATACTGACACTATATTGAAACTGTAAATCAGAATAAATCCATTCATAGAAGATCTATTAAATTAAAAAGAGCTGATTATTAAAAAAAGGAATTGAATAGAGCATGTTTAAAAAAATAGAGCCATTAACCAAAGAAAACCATCAGGATATAAGATTTACCTCCATGCCGAATTTTTCTTTTGCACAAAAAGTATCTAAAACACCAATATCTTTTTCAGAGTTTCTTCATGCTTCAAGATATTACCCTATTGTATTTCTAAAAGAGAGTGCCCTTCCGGTTGTCCTCTTCTCACTTGATCAGAATCAGAATAACTTCATAAATCCCGATGGCTCATGGAAGGTACCCTATGTTCCTGCCCATTTGAGACAGTACCCGTTTGTTCTTGTGAAAGCTGCTATCTCTCCAGACGCACAGGAAACTGCATCTAAAGATGGTTCAGAAAAAACTCCATCTCAAAAAGAGTCAGATGGTAAAAAGGCTCTTTTGAATACCCCTGAAAGCCAGGAGAGATATGTGGTATGTATTGATAGAGATGCCCCACATTTTGCATCTTCTCAGGGTGATATCATGTTTACCGCCAATGGTGAGTTTACAGAGATGACTCAGAAAGCAGTGGCATTTCTGAAGCTCTACCAGCAGGAGATGTCAGTAACGTCAAGTATAGTCAAGCTCATGGAAGATAAGGATATTCTCGCAGAAAGAGAGTTTCATGTGAGTGTGAACGGGCAGAACCGCGCAGTTGGGGGTTTCAGAACAGTTGATATGAAAAGATTGAATTCTCTTGAGGACGCAGTTCTTGCAGAGTGGGTCCGTAAGGGAATCATAGCCCTTATCTTCTCTCATGTTAATTCGCTTTCCGGTATGAAGATCAGCTGATCTGCCATATCGGTTAACTAAAAGGAGGCTTCTCTTTGAAAGCATCAAAATGTCTATTTCATATAGTCACCGTTTTTACAATTATCTGTCCTATCTCTCTGGGTGCCCTGTTTTCCGATTCTTCTCTTACAAGTTCACTCCATACAATTACCAGTTATGATTTTACTGTTATAACTTCTGCTTTTGCAGAAGAGAAGGTTCTCTCTCTCAACGACTGCCTGAAGCTTGGCATGGAGAACAACCCCAAACTTAAATCTGCAAACTTTATGGTGGATGCTGCCCAGGAGGATCTCAATGCTGCAAAGGCTGATTTTTTGCCCTCGGTCAGTGCTGGTACTAATTATAACAAGCTTGACAGTAAGAGCTATAAAAGCGAATCAACCACAGCAGACAGTGATTACGTTGACCAACATAGCACGGTCTACAATATAGGAGTCTCTCAGGTTCTGTATGCAGGAAAACGTCTTGTGAACACCCGAGATAAGGCAATTGAACGCAGAAAAATGTTTCTTGAGGATAAAGCATATACTGAAGCAGAACTGGCCTACCAGATTAAATCTGTCTATTTCCAACTCATGAAGGCCATACAGGATGTACAGGTTGGTGTTGACACCGTAAAGCGCCTTGAAGCAGATGTCACAGCAGCAAGGGCTTTTTACGAAAAGGAGATGACATCATATGCACAGGTGCTTCAGGCTGAGGTTGATCTTGCGGATGCCAGGCAGCAGCTCAGCAAGATCAGAAACACGGTTGACCGGAAAAAAGCCGACCTCTTTGTTTTGATAAACCTGCCATTTAATCCTGAGATCAACCTTTCCGGTAAACTTGACTATTATGCCAAAGGGTTCAATATGACCCAGGAGCAGTGTTTTAAAAAGGCTATTACCAGTCGCCCAGACTTGAAAAGCCTGGATCATCAGATGGTTATGGCAGAAAAAGATGTGGCAATTGCTAAAGGTCAATACTATCCACTTGTGAAGTTAAATGCCGGATACTATGATCAGGATAAGGAGTATAATATCTCTGACTATTCCAGTTATGAGAACAAATACTGGAGTGCTGGTGTGAATCTATCCTGGAGTCTGTTTGATGGTGGGAAGGCATGGTATCAGAAACGTCGCTCCCAGATAGATATAAAGAGACTTCAAGAGCAGAGCAAAGGTATAATCAGTCAGCTTGAAGCTGGCATAGTTACCTCTCTGATGTCACTTTCTGAAGCAGAGGAGCGCATCAAAGCGACTGCTGAAGGGGTAACTGCCTCAAATGAGTACTATGAGATGGAGAGTAAACGTTTCCAGGCAGGAATTGCCACAGTCTCATCTGTGCTGGATGCCCAGGTACGGGTTACCCGTGCTCACGGCAGCTATAATCAGGCATTGCTGGATTACCAGCTTGCCCGTGCAGATCTTGATTTTCTGACAGGAAGCGCAATTGGAGAGTAATAGAGATACGCGCCATTGTGCGTATGTAATGTCTGATGATCTGATGTCTATTCTCTGCTTCAGAACGTCTGAAAAGTTATTAACAGAAGCGTTATGCAAGGCCTATTATGACTAAATTTATTGTAAAGTGGTTCAAGTATTTTATTGCTGCAGGTATCTTCAGTATGTTCATAAACATACTGAGCCTCACCTTTTCTGTTTACATGCTGGCCATCTATGACCGGGTACTGAGTTCATACAGTATGCCTACGCTGATGACCATAACAGTTGCAGCTGTCTTTGCTCTGCTTGTGGACTCCATGCTGATTTTTCTGAGATCAAGACTTCTGGTCATGGCTGGTGTGGATATTGACAACTCACTCTCCGGGCCGGTTTTCAAGGAGATGCTCAAAGATAGCTGCAGCGTCCAGAGATCTGGCTATTCAGCAGGGTTGCGAGATGTCAACATCTTGCGGAACTATCTTGGAGGGAATGCCATATTTGCCCTTTTTGATATGCCATGGATGCCGATCTTTCTGCTCTTTATCTATATGATACATCCCGTCATGGGAATGGTAGCAACAGGCGGAGTGGTGGTGGTATTCATGCTTGGTATTGCTCAGGAGCTTCTGACCAGAAAACGGCTGGAAACAGCAAACAGCATCAATAATGCAGCTGGTTCATTTACCACTCTATGTCTTAGGAACAGTGAGGCTGTAGGGGCAATGGGTATGCTTGGCGGAGTTAACGCAAGGTGGAAAGCTTTGAATAATGAGGTAATCACCCTCCAGACAAAGGCAAGTAATGCTGCTGGCGTACTTCAGGCTGTCTCCCAGAGCTTCAGGACAGGCATGCAGGTCATAATCTATGGTGTAGGGGCATATCTCACCCTTAAAAATGAGTGTACACCGGGTGTAATGATAGCATCATCAATTATAATGGGACGCGCCCTTGCCCCTGTTGATCAGGCAATGTCAACATGGAAACAGACCCTTGAAGCCCGCTCTTCATACAGACGGCTCAATGAACTGATTAAAAAAGCCGATGCCCGTGCCCCCATGGAGCTGCCTGATCCAACAGGAAAACTTGATGTGGAGGCAGCCTCTCTTGTTGTTAACGGCAACTATCTTCTTCGTAATATCAGCTTCTCTTTAGCCCCTGGAGAGATCATGGGGCTGATTGGCCCGAGCGCTGCCGGTAAAACAACTTTAAGTCGGGTACTGCTTGGTATCTGGCCATCAATGGGGGGAAAGGTGCGCCTTGACGGTTCAGATGTCTATACCTGGGATCAGGAGCATCTGGGCAAATTCATCGGATACCTTCCTCAGGATGTGGAGCTTTTTCCAGGTACAGTGAGTCAGAACATTGCCCGCCTTGGTGATGTTGATCCAGAGGCAGTTATTCTTGCTGCCAGAAAGGCAGGAGTACATGAGCTGATTCAACATTTCCCCAATGGATATGACACCATGGTTGGTGGTGCTCCAGGAAGCATGGTTCTCTCAGGAGGACAGCGGCAGCGGGTGGCTCTTGCCAGAGCGCTATATGGCAATCCAAGACTTGTTGTGCTTGATGAGCCAAACTCCAACCTTGATGAGGCAGGAGAAAGGGCTCTGATGCAGACCATTGCCATTCTCAAACAGGAGAAGGTAACAACAGTTATAGTAACTCACAAACCATCAATTCTCATCTCTGTGGATAAGGTGCTTGTGATGCAGTATGGTCAGGTGGCAAGATTTGGCCCCCGTAATGAGATCATACAGATTGCAGGCCAGCAGCAGCCCACTCCGCAGCAACCACCTGCACCACCGAATGCCGCAAGCGCAGGTGGTATGAAGCCATTCCCCTCTGAAGGTAATGGCAGCGGTGGAAATGGCGGGAGCAACGGAGGTACTTCACAGACAGGCTCTGAAAACAGCAACAGAACGGCACTCCCCCAACCAGCAGATATGAACAAAAGAGTGGTGAACTGATATGACAACAGCTATTCCATTAACAAACAGCCCTGCACTGATAAATAGCGGTGCGACATTCAACAGTGGTAAGACTTCAGAGAGCAACGGTGAATCCAAAAACAATGGATCTGCCTCAAAAAGCAGTGCAGCACTTAAAAATGCTGTAGCATTAAAACACGATATAACAGGAACCTATCAACCAAGACCTGGTAGAGTTATTGTTGCCGGGATCTTTGTCATACTGATCTTTTTTGGTGGACTTGGCGGAGTTGCTGCCTATCTGCCATTCAGCGGTGCTGTTATCGCCCCTGGAGTTGTCAAGGTTTTGCAGGAGAAGAAGACTGTTCAGCACCTTGAGGGTGGTATTGTAAGTAAGATTCTGGTAAGAGAGGGTGACAGGGTGAACCAGGGAGATGTTCTGATAAAGCTCAAAAGCTCCCAGGTAACAGCTTCTGTGGCACTGCTTAAAGGGAGACTTGCAACCAAGATGATTGAAGCTCAACGCCTTGAAGCTCAGCGTGATTTCAAAAAGAGCTTCACCCCTCCTGCCGATCTGCCTGATGATGTTGCTGATCTTGACAAGAAAATACTTGCAGAGACCAAGCTGTTTGAAAAGACAAAACTCTCTCTGGAGAGCAGAATTTCAAGTCTTGAGACCCGTACTCGTCAGATTCAGGAAAAAATAGCAGGCACAAGGAACGAACTCAAATCCAACAATGAAGTTATACGATTCTTTGAGGAGGAGATTCGTGCCAAAACACCATTAGCCGAAGGCCGCTATATGGATAAGGCACAACTTCTCACCCTTAAGCGGCAGCTTGCCATGCAAAAAGGTGAACAGGGACGCCTTGAACAGGTGATTGCAGAGTCTCAGGAGAGTATTGAAGAGAATAGATTTTCAGTTCTGTCATTGGAAAATGATTACCGTCAGCAGGCAGCAACTGAGCTTAGCCGTATAAAAGATGAGATTTTTCAGATCAGTATGCAGCTATCTCCCCAGCTGGATGCTGATGAACGGCTCTCCATAAGAGCACCTGCAACAGGTGTGGTGATAAACCTTGCCATCCATTCAGAAAAGGGTGGAGTGATAAGGCCGGGAGAGCCTCTGCTTGATATTGTTCCGGAAAATGCAGATCTGATCATTGAGTCCCATCTGAGACAGGATATGATCACCAAGGTCTATCTTGATCAGAAGACCAAAGTTCAGCTTGGAGCTTTTAACCGCATCACGACCCCACCTATGCAGGGGATTGTCTCCTACATCTCGGCAGACAGTGTTGAGCAGAAGCTCTCAACAGGTCAGAGCATGAGTGCCTATATTATCCACGTAAAGGTACCCAAGAGTGAGCTTGAAAAAAACAAGGTGTGGCTCTCCCCTGGTATGCCAGCCACCTGCTTTATAGAGACAGAGCAACGGACATTTCTACAGTATCTGATGGAGCCGATTCTGCTCAATCTTGACAACTCTCTGCGTGAGACTCTGTGATGAGACTATCTTTATTCTAAACAGAGTGCTGCGTTATTGGTATTGGTTCTAACTTCGACCGGACTCTGATTTTTTGAAGCTTATGCATCAGGATGGGCAGGATTAAAGGATTCTCATGATGAAAAGAATTCTCTCTCATCCTTTACTCCTTAAAATCATGATTCAGATAAATGGCCAAGGTTAGAACCAATTTGCTCTCCCCAGCCTCCCAGGCGAGTGGGCTGGGAGGGATGATTTTTTACCAGAGTCTCTTAATAAATGCTCTTTCCCATAGCTGAGACAGTAAGATTAACGGCAAGTCGTGCAGTCTTGTTAGCCTGATCAAGAATCGGATTGATCTCAACAAGATCCATGGAGGAGAGCTTTCCTGAATCTGCAATGATCTCCATGCACAGATGAGCCTCACGGTAGGTCAGACCACCTGGTACAGGAGTACCGACACCTGGTGCTTCGACAGGATCCATAACATCCATATCAAGGCTTATGTGAACCCTTTTCATATGGGCAAATTTCATCAATGCCTTATTGGTAATGGCGCTGATCCCCTGCTCATCAATATCACGCATGGTATATACTGTTATACCACTTTTTTTAAGACGCACCCTCTCCTTGAGATCCAGATCTCTGATACCGATCAGCACAACATTTTCAGGGTCAACCTTTATTCCGCTTCGACCAATGTTGACAAGCTGCTCTATCCCATCTCCTGTCAGTGCGGCAAGGGGCATTCCATGTATATTGCCACTTGGAGAGGTCTCACAGGTATTGAAATCTCCATGAGCATCAAGCCAGATCACTCCAATAGAGCCATCATGAGATACACCACCGATTGTACCCATGGCAATAGAGTGGTCTCCCCCGAGAAAGAGAGGAAAGGTATTTTCCTGCACAGCCTTTCTGCCTGCATCATAGACCCTTGAACAGACGCTGGTAATGGCCTGAAGGTAGTTATTCTGCTTGCCTTCAGCTCTTTGTAATCTCTCAAACTGCCCTCTGTTCTCTTTTTCTCTCATATTTTCTCTAATATCACTCTGATCTCCAATATCACCCTGCTCTCTAATATCTATCTGCTCTCCTGTTGCATCTGGAGTCTGATCTGTTTCACCCTCAGAGTCCCCCCCCTGATCCCGGATCGGAACCAGTACATCTCCGCTGTCTTCAACCAAGTAGCCAAGTTTTCTCAAGTCGTTGACAAGCCCGGTATATCTTAAGGCAGCAGGTCCCATATCAACGCCTCTGTGAAGCTGGCCAAAATCCATTGGCACACCTATAATCTTGATTTTTTTATACATGATCCGCCTTTTTTGTAAAAGTAGCCATTACTTTCATTGAACTATTCGTGGTAAAGATATATCATATTGACTCTGAACAGTTCAATTAAACGGCTATGATTCATCGGGCCATCTTCAATCTGTCAGAATCTGTTTTCAGATAAAAACAGCTGATTATCACATATCAAATCAACAGATAATATTTCAGATAAGGATTATATTTACAATATGAGACCAGAAGAGAAAATACGCGACCAGGAGACTTTAGAGACCATCACCAGGATAGTTGATGAGGGTGCTGAAAAGATAAGCGTAATAATGCGCCACTCAGACCGCTTTTTCCCAAAGGAGAGTTCAATGGAGCCATTTATGGGGCTTACAGAGAGGGGAAAGGAGTTTGCCATGAAGCTTGGCACAAAGCTCCCTGAAAATCCCAGACCCCGCCTCTTCTCAAGCCACTTTGGCAGATGTATTGAGACAGCCTACCTTATTGACAAGGGGTATATCAAAACCCACTGCATCTTTAATGGCCATAACTCTCAGGCTGTTGAACTCTCTCCATTTTATATCACAGATATCCATAAGGCAATTGGTTTAGTACAGGAACTTGGCAATGTCAACTTCCTGAGAAGATGGTTCAACCGTGAAATTCCTGAAGATATCATGCTCAACCCTGAAACTGCAGCAGACACAATAGCAGATTTCATGGTCAGACAGATGACAGGACTTGACAGAGGAGAAATTGCACTGTGTGTCTCTCATGACTGGAATATCTTTCCATTAAAGGAGTATAAGCTTGGGCTGCCACATGAAGAGTATGGAACAGTAGGCTACCTTGAAAGCGTCATTATCTTTGAAAAGGATGGAGAGAACTACATTGCAAATTATCAGAAAGAGCCTTGCCCACTATAAACTCAAATAAATTTCTTGACATTAAAAATTCAATATGCAATTCTTTTTAAAAATTTTTTAAGCCAGTGCAGAAACGGCAGTGGCTCTGATTGAAAACAGAACAGAGAGTTGAGATGAATAAGATCTACCCTGACAACCAATATTTTATTTTTGGACGTTTCTTTTTTAGAAGCGTCCATCCGGTATAGATACGCACATTTAAATACAGATTGCGATCATACCCTGGATGGACTTTTAAAGTCTGTCCGGGGTTTTTTTATTTTTAATGCCCTGGAAGCAGAAGCTTTCAGGGCATTTCTATTTTAACGGCAAAGCTATAACAGACAGTTTTTTAACAGAAGGAGAGATAACAGTGATACTTGTACTTGAAAAAGGGGTCAGCCAGCAGAAAAAGAGCCATCTTAAAAGCATTCTTGCAGAAAACGGGTGTATGGTACATGAGCCAGGGGGGAGCGGACAGAATATCCTCGGTGTAATCGGCAAAAACAGCCTTACCAGAGAGTTTCTCATGGCACAGGATGGGGTTGCAGATGTGGTACCGATATCAACAGCCTACAAACTGGTCAGCAGACAGATGAAAAAAGAGGATACTGTCATCAAAGTTGGTAATGTTGAGATCGGCGGGAATAAGATCACCATTATTGCAGGCCCCTGTGCTGTGGAGAGCAGAGAGCAGGCTCTGACCATTGCAAAGGAGGTTAAAAAATATGGTGCCACCCTTTTTCGTGGCGGAGCCTTCAAACCCAGATCCTCACCATACTCTTTCCAGGGGCTGGAGGAAGAGGGGCTAAAAATCCTGGCTGAAGTTCGTGAAGTGACAGGGTTGCGTGTGGTGACAGAGATCACCTCTCCAATGCATGCTGATCTTATGATGAAGTATGTGGATGTTATTCAGATCGGCGCACGAAACATGCAGAACTTTGAGCTGCTCAAATGTGCAGGAAGGATGGGCAAGCCTGTTGTGCTCAAACGTGGGCTTGCCTCTACAATTGAAGAGTGGCTGATGTCTGCTGAATACATTGCAGCTGAAGGGAACTCCAATATCATACTGTGCGAGCGCGGCATCAGAACCTTTGAGCCCTATACCAGAAACACTCTTGACCTTTCAGCCATACCAGTGCTCAAGCAGTTGACCCACCTGCCGGTACTGATTGACCCGAGCCATGCAACCGGTATGCGTGAAAAGGTGAGCCCCATGTCAAGAGCCGCAATTGCAGCAGGTGCTGACGGTCTGATGATCGAGGTGCACCACAAGCCTGACGAGGCACTCTCAGACGGCCCCCAGAGTCTCTATCCCAAACAGTTTGGAAGACTTATCCGCGATATCTATGTTATTGCACCTGTTGTTGGAAAACAGCTTATTCACGACTATACAGGCTACAGCGCTGTGAGTTCAGATCCGTTATCCCAGGAGTCTGGAGAGTCCAATGAGAGAAAGGTTGTATATCTGGGAGAGCAGGGAACATTCAGCCACAAGGCTGCAATTCAATATTTCAGCAGCAGTGTTCAGAGCTATCCTGTCCCCTCATTCAGAGATATCTTTGAACAGGTCAAGAGCGGCAGTGCAGATTTTGGCATCATTCCAATTGAGAACTCTCTTGCCGGAAGTATCCATGAGAACTATGATCTGCTGCTGGAATATGAGCTTTTCATCACAGGAGAACTCTCCTTGAGGGTGGTACACAACCTCATTGCCCACCAGGATACCAGATTGGAGGATATCAGACAGCTGCTGGCACCACCTCCTGCGTTTCAGCAGTGCAGACGCTTTCTGGATGCCAATCCTGATATGAAAACTGTCCCTGTAAACGCCACCGGAAGCGCAGTCAAACTGGTTGCAGAGTCAGGCAATCTCCAGGATGCAGCTATTGGAAGCGCAGAGGCTGCTGAACTCTTTGGGATGAAAGTTCTGGAAGATGCGATTGAGGACAATCCACGCAATTTCACCCGTTTTGTGGTCATTGAGCGTAAGATGGCAGAAGAGGGGTTTAAAAACAAATCCTCCATTGTCTTCTCAACATCCAACAGCCCGGGCTCTCTGTTTGAGGTTATGAAGGTATTTTCAGAAAACCAGATCAACCTTGTGAAACTTGAGTCAAGACCCATCCATGGGAAACCGTGGCAGTATATGTTTTACGCTGACCTGGAGACAGATCTGACTGATATCAGTTCAAAGGGTGTAGTGGAGGCAATTGAGAAGAATACAGAGTTCTTCAAAATTCTTGGAAGCTATAACTGTGGAAAGCAGGGTATGGAATAAACCAAGAGTCTGAATCACCGATTAAGCTGATTACAAGATTTCACTGTTTTTAATCCGTGCCATTCGTGTAATCAGTGATTCAGACTCCCAATTCCCTGAACATTCATAATTGTTTTTTATGTCAACAAAAAGTTGACATAAAGAATCTGCCCCTTTTTTTCGGTTGTCCATGCAGCAAAAACCGACATGAATTATCTACCTGTCCCCCTTCCCTTCCCTTCTCTCATTTTTCTTTTCCCTTGCAAAATCCTTCTCATCTGATTACATTATAAACATGAAAAAAAGAGAACAAGAAAAAACAGACAAAAAAAACTGGCACCGCCTTTGGGGGCTTATGGTCGCACCTCTTTTTGAGAGACTTGGCTATGAAGTTACCGTTGAGCTTGATCTGTCAGTAAAGATACAGCGCCTTGATATGACAGTTGTAACAAGACAGGAGCCTGTAAGCTTCGCTGAGGTTAATTCGGATTATTACAAAGGATTTGAAACGCTGAACGAACATAACCTGATATCCTTCAAATCGTTCAATGAATCCTTTAACATTGTGGCAATTGAGGAATTTTACGGACACTTTACCAACTACAAGAAGATGAAAGAGCTTAAAGATCAAGGCAATATAAATCTCTATGCCGTAACTCACCACTTTCCGGAAAAATTGTTTGGCAAATATAGAGGAACAGGGTTTCTTGAGTGCATTGAAGAGAACAGAATATATGATCTGAAAATACTTACGCCTGTCCGGTTCATAATTACCAATGCCTTTGACCATCCGATTCTCGGGCTCTTCTCAAACAACACTGACCAGATAACAAAGAGCAGGGAAAGACTTGAAAAAGATGGATGGTTGCTTGAAAATGTCAGTTCATATCTGAATGAACTTTATAACCACTATTCATTAGAGGGGGTTAGTATGCCTTATACAAGAGAGATGTTTGTAAAGGATCATCATCCTGAATATTATGAAAATTTCTTGCTCGGACAACAAGAGGGTCTCCAGAAAGGACTCCAGAAAGGACTCCAGAAAGGACTCCAGAAAGGACTCCAGAAAGGAAGAGAGGAAGGAAGAGAAGAAGGAAGACGGGAAGGTGAGTTGATTGGAAAGATCATGGCATTTCAGAAAATACTCAAACAGCAGATAGCAAGTAAGGAAGAGCTAAGAGAAAAAACCATTGAAGAGTTACAGAATATTCTTGATTTGCTTGAAAAACAGATTAATTGAATATTGATAAACTCCCGCCGCAACTAACAACAAGGAGGCAGAGACCTGATAAGTCTGCCTCTTTGTGACACTTTCAATTCCAATTTTCCCCTCACCTGAATCACAGATTGTAAATTAACCCGATCAAACCCGATAACACAGTTTTCTCATCCGTGCAATCCCTTAATCCGTGCAAATACGTAATTCAGCCAACTCAAACATCCACCAAAAATTAAAAAATGGAACGTGCATAATTCCTCCCCTACCAGACTTTTGGCTCAAATTTTTCATCATTGAGAATAACCATATTATCCCCGCTCTGGCAAAGTACAAACAATCCCTTCTGATACGCATACCGCCCGATATTCTTAGGAATAACCATTGCTGCCACTGCTCCCATAACTCTCATATCACGATAATGGGGAAATAATCTTTTTACTTTCTCAAGTCTCTCAAGATGTTCGTTCACATCATCAATTGACAAACTGCTTTTACATTCAACCACTACAATCTCGCCGTCATTGACTACAAGCAGATCAATCTCAACTGCTTCTCCATTACGTTCTGCAGTAACATTACGTGAAACTACATGAACATTGATTCCACGCTCCCTGAATAACCTGACAGCCCCTGGTCTAACCATCTCTTCTATAAATTCACCAACACGGTTGCCCAGCTTCCCGATTTGTTTATCCGTCTCTTTAAACTTCCTGTCCGTCTCCTGAAACTTCCTGTCTGTCTCCTGCGACATCTCTTTAATTCTTTTGTCTGTCTCTTTATATAACTCTCTAACTTCCTTAAAAAAAGAGACTGCATCTAATTTTAATGCATCTTCCATAACCCACCTCTCAATTAAATGGTTAAATGTATAATCCCATTATAACCACAAACCACAACAAAAACAACCAACACCACAAAAACAAAAAAACGGAAACAAGCCTCACCTTCTGCCTGTCCCCGTTTAACTTATCACCACATTCTGAATCAGGAACCCAGGATCAAAGATCGAGTAGGGTGAAGTGGAACAATATCCACTTCATCCCTCTCACAGAACCGTACGTACGGGCCTCGTATACGGCTCCTGTTTATCTTTATCCTCGATTAATCGGGGGAAGCTCACCAGTTTTGACCATATCCATTGAGAACAAACCAAGAGTTTCAAACCAACTGTTGGTCATTGCCCAATGGCTGAGTTGACAGGCTGCATTACGCCATGAAGCCATCTTGATAAATTGGAAATCTCCTTTATACCCCAGTTGCCTGAGTCGTCTGTGGAGCTTTCCGGGCTTTTTCCACAATCTCATCTGTATGCATCTAAGGCGTCGGCGAATCCATGCCATCAACTCTTTGAACCGTTTACTGCTGTTTGTGACTTTGAAATAATTCACAAAACCACGCAGGATCGGATTCAAGTCCTTGATAATTTTCTCAAGATTTACTGGCGTATTCCGTCTTGTACAGTTCCTGACTTTATCCTTGAAGGCTTTGACCTTCTTTTCCTGAATTCTGGTGTATGTCGGATAAATTTCCACTCCAAGATATCTGACACCCTCCTTCAGACAGGTGATGTGTGTCTTTCGAGTGTTCACCTTTAATTGAAGCTCTTTTTCAAGATAGTCACTGGCTATTTCCAGTGCATTTTCAGCACCAGCTCTACTGATCTTGAATATCAGTATGTCATCTGCATAACGTACTATGCGGTGTCCACGGGATTTCATATGCTGATCAAAATCATTTAGATAGATGTTAGCCAGAAGAGGGCTGATTACTCCACCTTGAGGGCTGCCTACTGTTGTGGCTTCAAATACCCCGGCGTTCATTACCCCACTTGTCAGAAACATACGGATCAGAGACAAAATACTGCCATCTGATACCTTTTTGTGTACAGATTTAATAATGATGAACTCGTAAAAAGTCCAACGATCAACTATTTGATAATACAATAAATATGTGTAAAATAAGCTTGATGGTCTCGTAAAAACTCATTTTTTCAAAATGGGGCATAAATAAAATCAGATAGTTATGACTCTAAAAAATGCTGATTTTGGACTTTTTACGAGAGCATCAATCCTGAAAATCCTTTGATCCTGATTCAGACAACTCAAACAGCCACAAAAAAGCAAAAATAGAACATCCATTATCTACCTGTACCCAATTCTCCGTCCAATCCCTTAATCAGTGGCAATCCGTGATTCAAAAAATTCATAACCCACCAAAAAGCAAAAATGGTAATAAGCATTATCTACCTTCTTTACGTGCTAATTTCTTATAAACTTCATCGTCATTACGTTTCCCGATAACCAAAATTTGTAAACACTCCTCACCATGCACCTGATAGACAACACGATACTCCCCAAAATCCACTCTGCGATATGGATAACCATTGAGAACTCTTGAATCCTGTGGAAAAGGATTTTTAAGCAAATCAAATATCATACTGACGATCTGTTTGAATTGTTTTCCGGGTAAAGCATTTAAAAATGATATCGCGTCATTAGTCATATCAATTTTCAGCATTTAAACGCTCCTGAAGCCTTCGAGTTGTCTCTTCAGCTCCAACAAAGCCGCCTTGAATAGCCAATTTTGCCTTTTCTCCCCACAACGCATCTTCAAGCATCTGTAATCGTTCATATTCTGAAAAAGAGAGCATAACTATTGATGGACGTCCTGATTTTTTTATGACTACAGGCTCAGATTGAGCAGTTTCAAGATATTGTCCAAGACGCTGTTTTATTTCAGTAGCAGCAACAAGCAACATAATAATACCTCCATAATATTTATTGTTATCCATAATAGCTATTATAGATATATTTTCCCTTAAATTCAACAGGATAATATAAAAATTATCTCAATCTTAAAAAAACAAAAACGGAAACAAGCCTCACCTTCTGCCCGTCTCCGTTTAACTTATCACCACATTCTGATTCAGACAACTCAAACAGCCACCAAAAAGCAAAAATGGAACATGCATTATCTACCTATCCCCAATTCATATTACCTTGTTTAACAAGCTGAGGGCATAACTTCACGCTCAATACGAAAACCTATCTCACGCTCAGCAACTTTAAGGTCATAATTCGACTGCAGATTCATCCATGATTGTGCATCTGTACCAAAATGACGTGCAAGACGCAAGGCAGTATCAGCAGTAATCGAACGACGTTCTTTAATAATTTCATGCAGCCTCGAAGCAGGAACATGAAGTGCCATTGCTAAAGCATTTACGGAAAGTCCCGCAGGAATGAGATATTCCTCACGCAATACTTCACCAGGATGTACAGGTCTCATACCATTTTTTACCATATTATCCACCTCCGCTTTTTTCCTTTTTACTTTAATGATAGTCAACAATCTCAACATCAAACACATTGCCATTTTCAAAACAGAAACATATACGCCATTGATCGTTAATACGAATACTATATTGACCTGAACGGTCAAACTTCAAGGCTTCAAGATGGTTTCCAGGTGGAGAACGCAAAAAATCAAGTGTTACAGCGGCATCTAATTGTGCAAGTTTCCGTTCAGCCACTGCTCTAAAACCTTGAAATCGTCTTGAAGAAGAATCCCCAGCATATAGAGCTTCAGTGTCTTTGCATCGAAAAGATTTTATCATATAGATTTCCAGAAAAGTCTTTTTATCCAGCCCTGAGCTGAAGCTCTGGGCTAATTTTTACCCAAGCCCCCTTAAGGGGGCTTCCTTTATGAGTTAGCCGAGGGCTTCAGCCCCACGGCGGCAT
>Ga0209800_10002652_pt1 | contig 15380 bp, 17 predicted proteins | sample Higcelweek8metaG_FD_187174 | JGI IMG/M metagenome (GOLD analysis project Ga0209800, IMG submission 187174) | Freshwater pond sediment microbial communities from the University of Edinburgh, under environmental carbon perturbations - High... | ecosystem: Environmental > Aquatic > Freshwater >...
ATATATTTTATTCCTATTTTTTTCTTTAGTTATCATGACAAGAAAGGATATATATAAAATAATTATTATACTCTAAAAGGTAATGAATTCTACACCACCAATATCGACCATACTGCTAGAACCGTTCTCCCACTCTACTGAAATATATCCTTCTTCATCTGAAGATTGTATCTGTCCAACCATACCGTAGTTTGATAGAAGAAGAGATTTTACTGTAGAACCATTTAAATTTGTAAGAAAAATATTGTTTGTTTTTAGATTATCTAAAACATCTTGTACAAAGAAAATTTGTGATTCAGAATAATCTACAACAGCTAATTTACCATTCATAGCAGAGATATTTGAAAGTAATTTCGAACTTGAATGAATCTCTCCAAATCCCCCTACTATACCTACAGGAAGACCCTGTCTTCTAAAGTCCTCGTAGTTCATTGAATATGTAAGAACAAAAGAAGCTCCTTTCTGAAAAAGGTCATGAAGTAAATCAATATGAAGATACTTACCAACAAAAACAATCTTGTCCTGATAGCTTTCTTCTGTCGAATGTAATCTAAGGTCTTTTCCTTCAGAAAGAGAAACGAATTCGCCAACTATCTTTTTCTCTCTAGTATTTTCTTTAATATCAAAAAGATCCGAGAGAGATACAAGATCAAGAGCTACAGCAGATGATCTGATCATCAAGCCATCTATTAAGCTTGAACCTTCTACAATCCCAGAGAAATTACTAACAATATTTGAGACACTCTCTTCACCCAACAGATCAATATACCCACTTTCTATTCTAGTTAAATCTACAATACCAGCGGAAGGAGCTACTAGTTTCTTTACCATAAGACCACCTGCAGTAACTTTCTGAGCAAGTGTTTCTCCTTTCTTAACAAATTCTCCATCTATACAATTTAAGGTTTCGGAAACCTCTTTCAAAGAACATGCTATCTGTTCTGGTATAAAGAAAGAGTGTTTTCTATTACTACTTTTACATTCTATGAGTGTAGTTCCACTTTTTATTTTCCCATCTGGTTCAACTAAAACCCTATCCCCTAATTTATATGGAATAGAGAATCTATATTCGTTGTATTTTTCCAAAACTTTATGCTTTATTATCATTTATCCATGCTTGTAATTTTAGTTTGTTAGAGTATGTATCAGGTCCATATATTATTGGTCTCGGTCTAGCATCCACCAATATCGATTCATACATATTACTGTCAGGAACGGATACGAAAGAAAAATATTTTTCTTTGTTTGGTAATACATACGATCCATTTTTAAAGTTACATTCAATCACTGTTTTGTGTTCATGTTTAGGTAAAAGTATATATGAGAATTGTGGAGCTAAAGTGAAGAATTCTGTTCTTTGAATATCCAATGATTCTAAGTATCCGCTCATTACGACTTTGTTGTTCAACGAGCTACTGATTGTTGGAATAATTATTTTCGAAACAAGAGAAAGTACTTCTTTTCTTGTAAGAATTATATCTGCGGAATTTACTCCATTTGCATATGTTTTACCATAGCTTAAGAGTTTAAGATCTAAATCCCAAAGGCAATCAAAAGATCCACTTAGTTCCAATCCATCAATTACGGACAAAAGGGATTTCTGTTTTCCCAATATTCTGGGTATATATCCTGACACTATGACTGCGCTTTGCTGTCCAGTAATACCAAAATTTGCTAACTTTTCTTTGTTGTCTCTAAATATAGAATGGTTTTGGATTGTGCTGTATGCACGAAGAACATCTAGTATGTTTGGATCTACAGAAGAGAATATTTTGTTCAGAATGAAGTTACCCCAGTAGTTTTGTAGTTGGCTGGTAGAAAGATCTGTAGCTAAGAATGCTTTGAATCTAGAATCTTGTATAGAGTCTATTACAGAGAATTCGTTACTCCAATTAATCTTGGATCTAGTAAATTCTTTCTTTATGCTTTTTTCTTTTTGGTTAAAAACTTTCTTAACTCTGTATACAGTAAAGTCATATATATCCATATCTATATACAAGAGGTCTTCGTATCCTAGCTTTTCTGAAATACCATCTAGCATGGAGTACATGTATTGGTCATCAAGAACTTTTAATGAGATATCATTGGAGAAGCTTCTGATGGAATCAAAGATTTTAGAAAAGAATTTCTGATTGTCATCTATCTGTATTCTGACGCCAGAGACACCATCTCCTTCTTTCAAGAAGTTTTTAAATGTAAATATATTTGTTCGATCTTTTTGAACAATATCCCAACTAAATACTTTTTCTAAGCTATTGAAATATTCAAACCAGAAATTTAGGTTGAATACTTCATCGTCTAGTCTGAGTCTTAATGGATTTAGGTCTGTAAAATCAGAGAGTATGTACTCTCTTGATGCATTGTGATCTGTATATGCAAGGTGACTCCATAGTCCGTTGTCTTTTATGACGATGCTTAAATATGCATTTTTTTCAAAGAGTGGCAGTTTTGACATTGTTCTATATATTACTTAAAAAAGAGGTTTGTTGCAACGACAGAACCTATAGTTTTAGTATACTTCTTGGTATAATCTCAATGTAAGAGAATTCTCTTTTACATAGATCTTTAACAAGGAGAGTGTTATGTCAGAGATTATGTTTTTGCTAAGAAATGTAAGTTTGCTTCTGATGTTCTGTGCCCTATTGGCCAATATATTCATAGTTATATTGATCACATACAGCGTCTGGAAATCAAAGGAAGGAAAAATAGAATTCGCAAAACAATTAAAGTTTGGAGCTTTTGTTTATTTTCTCTTCTTAGCCATTGCACTTTTGTCAATTAAGGCAAACCAGGTAGATCCTTTAAATAATTCTTTGGGGACAGATATGATCTTCATATCATCAGAGATATTGGCAGTAATTTTGCTTTATCTCTTTTTCTTTAAAACAGAAACCCTAAAGAAAGTGCTAGATCCATTTGCAGTGAAATCCAAGAAACATATTTGGCTGAGTGTATTCGTATACATTCTACTCTGCATCGTAGCAGTAGGATCTCTTATCCTTCTGTATGAGTGGCTTTTAGTATTCCGAGTCTAAACCTTTTGAAAGGAGGTAAAGAATGGACAAACTTGATAGCTTAGGTGCAATTATCATAGGAGTATCAATAATCGTAATTTTGATACTAATTTCATATAATGACTTCTGTCAGAAATCCGGCAAACCAATTTCAAAGCAGTCCAAAGGAGTATACCTTTCTTGCATATTCGCAATTTTAATAGGGGCTGCACTTTACAGTTACGGAACTTTGATGAGAATTCTGCAATAACATCGCCTCCTGTGACTAGGGGAACAATACTTTCATGTAGTTCCCCTAGTCAGCAACAAAAAAGAGGATCTTTCGACCCTCTTTCTAAATTCAATACAATTTCTAATTATTCATTAGAAGCATATGGTAACAATGCCATAAATCTTGCTCTCTTTACTGCATTAGTTAACTGTCTTTGATGACGATCACATACACCAGATTTCTCAGTAGAAATTATCTTACCTCTAACAGAAGTAAATTTCTTCAATTGATATACATCTTTGTATGTAATACTCTTAACTCCACCCTCACAAAGAGGACATTTAAGATTTTGAATTATTTTTCTCTTTCTCCTTGGTTTCTTCTTAGCAGAAAAAGACTCCTCTTCATCAGAGACTTTATTCTCAACCTCAATATTTACTGTTTTTATCTCGTCATCCATATATTACTAATTTACTAATTTAAAAAGGCAAATCTTCCTCCAAAGGATCTTGATCCTCTGTTGGAGCTTCTTCAACTACAACTTCTTTCTCCTTCTCATTTTCTTTCTCTTCCTTAACCTCTTCACTCTTACCTTCTGACTCTACACCATCTGTACCTACACCCTGTTTTCCCTTACTATCTAAAAGAATCATATCATTTACTCTAATCTCTGTTTTGTATTTAGTAGATCCGTCTTCTGCTTCCCATGATCTAGTACTCAAAGAACCATCTATGTAAATCTTCATACCCTTAGCCAAAAGTTGCTGACATATTTCAGCCATTTTATTCCATGCAACTAAGTTGTGGAATTCAGCTAATTCTTTTGTCTCACCTTCAGAATCTTTCCATGATTTGTTTGTAGCCATTCCAAATGTAACTACTGGTGTTCCAGAGTTTGTATATCTCATCTCTGGGTCTCTTGTTAAGTTTCCAATAAGGAGAACTCTATTTAAAGATCTTGATGCCATTTTTTGTATATATAATAAATTTAACTTACCTCTTACTTTACACCTTAATAATTAACAATCTATGAAATCTCTAATTCTTTTTTCTTAATACTCATTCCTATCTTACTTACATCATCCATTTCTACAATGATAAATCTCAATACTTCCTGTTTCAATTGCATTTGTCTTTTAATCTCAGCAATTGTACTTGGGAAAGCTTTAAAATCATAAACAATATAGTAACCCTCGTTATGTCCTTTAATTTTGTATGAAAGATATCTCTTACCCCAAACATCAACATCTACAACTTCACCACCATCATTTTTAACCATATCTACAAATTCTTTATGAATCTCTTTTCTCAAGTCATCTGGTAAAAGAGGCTTAAGAGCGATCATTAATTCATAATTTTTTGTTTTGTTTACTTTTTTGACTAACATTAATGCCTATTTTTTAAATTAGCTCAACAAGAACCGATTTTAGCAGAAAATATTATGTAATACAACTAGAGAAAGGGAAAGCTAGTGGACTATATGCGAAATTGGTATATACCAATATTCAAGTAGTCCACTACCCTTTTGTCTTTGTGCAGTTTAATATGCAAATGATTTCAGATACAGTACATTCAAACTTTTTTAATACTTAGAAACCGAGCATCAACAAAATCTCTGCTCTCTATACAATGCGAGACTAAAATATATGGTCCCTTTGGATTCCCCAATGTAACAATGTGATATACATTACCACTATCCTTTTCCTCAACTGGGGTAACCAATGGAAACAGTTTTCCGATATTCTCCTCTTTCAATGTATCCAGTCCGTCAAGCAACATGGGAAAACTTTTTCTTCCTTCTTGAGCTTTGAAAACTAAAAAAAGCTTTTCTTCTCCCATTATGAATTGCTTAACAATCTGAGTGAACGGAGCTTCTTTGACAACAACTGGTAAAAATGGAAACAATATTCTCACCTCCTTCCTTTAAAGAACTATACAGAAAAATATTCTGCAAAAGACACCGTATTCTATAGGATACTAGTTTGTTTGTAAATGCTTGTACAGAGAGGATTAAGGGGAAAGCTAGTGGACTACGAAACGAAATTGGTATACACCAATATTCAAGTAGTCCACTACCCTTTGTCTTTTTGCTTAGAAAGGAACTCCTTTACTAATTTTCATCTTGAATACATCGAAGAAATTTTCCCTGTTCATCAAACAGAAGATTATCTTCCTTCTTTACCCATTCAGGTATTGATGTGATACCAACCAACATCGCATCATCCGAAGACGATTCATATGTTGCAAGGAACTTCTCACCTCCTAAAACAGGTCTGACGATGTAGTGATCATACTCTTGAGTTAAAATTTCCCCAGAGAGCACCTGACGAAAGAGAGCCTTGACCTTAATCATCATCAGCTTCTCAAGCTTGGAATCAAGCGGTACACAAGTGGTACTGTACGGTCCGACACCATCGAAGACAAGATAACACTTACCATTCTCATCCTTCAATGCAACATAGGCACCCTCTATTTTGGGGTCTATGTTACAATTAAAAAATAGAGCATCACCAACAATTAATGCTGATTTTGCAACTTTCGCTCTGAGAAACTTTATCATTCTTCTCCCTTCTTGGTTTTTATGAGCAAAACAGAATATATCTGCAAAAAGACTATGTATTCTATAGGATATAAATGTTTTTGTAAATGTTTATGGAAAGCACACTCAGGGGGTACAAGCGGGCATGAGCCACAAAGAAATCAGAATAAAAATATTACCGATATTCACCAGCTCATACCCACTTCGCCTTTTGCAGATTAATAATACTAATTAAAGAGAAACAAACTTCCCTTTTTCATCAATTTTGAGAAACTTTTTACCTTCTCCTCTTTTTTGTGCAGGTACCGATATAATGTCTCCAATACAACTTGAAGATAGTGTATACAGGGTATAACCACTTCTTCTTTTCCACATATATATGAGGACATAGAAGAAGTCATCCTTCTTCACAAAACGGAACTTGGTATTTCCAGAATCCAGAGAATCGAGAATAGAAGGAAAAATATCCTTAATATTCTCTAATCGGAGAGATTCTTCACCATATGGCAAATCAACTAAGAAAGAATAAGTATTTCCCAACTCTCTGATATACAGAGATGTATCCCCCAAGGGACTCTCGTACAAAGCAGCTTCTCCGAAGAATTTTTCAATTACAGTGTCTACAGAAAAGCCTTTTACTGCAACTACGATTTGCGGAAACCTTTTAGCCATTTTTTAATTTTCTCCTTTGATTATTGTTAAGAGCTAATGTCCTGCAAAAGACAATACGTATTCTATAGGATACAAAAAGGTTTGTAAATATTGTTAAGCTGGGATTTAGAAGGGGAAGCTAGTGGATTACAATACGAAATTGGTATATACCAATATTCTAGTAATCCACTACCCTTTGTCTTTTTGCATTGAATTGAATTCCATTTATTCTTGGGGATTGATTGGATATTTTCCATTATTATCAAGAAGTTTTTCTAAATCTTTTTTCGTTGAGCGAACAAGTTTTACCAATCTATTATTAGCATATGATGCTAACAAGTATATCTTTCTTCTTCGCAAAACTACTTTTACAATATAGACAACCTCCTCTCCTCTCAATATCCCATATGTGCTGATATCTTTGAAAACTTTTTCCCTTATTTCAAAATTTCTTGGATTGGAACTACCACAGTATAAGGTATGCTCCAAACTTCCGATCTTCATTGAAAATGTATACCATGAACGAAAAGATCGGACATCACTATTTATCTTTAGAACTGCATCTCCAACAGATTCTTCATTACAGATAACAGAAATTCTATTCTTTATTACTGCATCCAATGTGTTATTCATACAAACTCCAAGCCCTTCTTTTCTTAATGAGCAAAAAGACAGCATATTCTATAGGGTAACAGAAATTTTGTAAATCGTTACTAAGACTTACTTATTTGAAAGTATAATCACATAATCACCATCCTGAACCAAATATTCCTTACCTTGATTCTTGATTAAACCCTTTTCCTTTGCAGCATTCCAACCACCTACATCAATCAAAGAATCAACATTAACAACATCTGCAGTAATAAAGCCCTGCTCCAAATCGGTATGAATAACACCAGCAGCCTCTTTAACAGTTGCCCCCTTCTCTATACTCCATGCATTACACTCCTTCTGAGAACCTGTGTAGAAAGTAATTAGATTTAAAGTATCAAAAGCCGCACCAATAATCTCATTCATTGTAACTGGTTTTGATCCTAGAAGCTCAATATATTCAGCTATCTCCTCCTCACTCATATCTGCCATATCGCCAATTAGCTTAACATCAACAATGAGAACAATATTTCCTGTATTCTTTTCTAACTCTTCCTTCCAACCAGCAACCTTTTCCATATCCATACCTTCCTTACAATTCAAGATTAGCAACCTCCTCTTGGATGTAAGTAAAAACATATCATAGAGGATATCCTCTTCTGCTTCTGAAAATTTCATATCCACAACTGGAACACCCTTGTTCAATCCATCTAAAACCTTTGTTAAAGCTTCAAGCTCCTTCTTACCATTCTCATCACCAATTCTACTCATCTTCTCTGCATTGCCTATTCTTTTTTCTACACTCTCAATATCTTTTAAAATCAACTCAGATTGCACTATCTCAAAATCTTCAACAGGATTAACTCTGTCATACACATGAGTTATGGTATTACTTTCAAATGCTCTTAACATATACATAATTACATCCACCTCTCTAATATGTGAAAGGAACTGATTCCCAAGACCCTCTCCTTTAGAAGCACCCTTTACTAATCCTGCGATATCAACAAAAGTCATAGCAGAAGGTACAATCTTTTCTGCCTTGAAATATTCTGACATTTTCTTCAATCTTTCATCGGGTATTTCTACTACACCAACATTTTTGTCTATTGTACAAAAAGGAAAGTTCTGAGCAGGAACTGACATCTTGGTTAAAGAATTAAAAACTGTAGACTTTCCAACATTGGGAAGCCCTACTATACCAAGAGATAATGAATGTGATCTTTTAATTGCCATATCGCGATTATATACCAATATTCCTAGAGATGATATATTTAGTAAGAAAATGAAATTATTTTAATATTAAGATATAGTCTATATTATGAAATTCCTCAAAACTGCTTTAATATTTTCTCTTTCTTTCTTCCTGACTTCTGTATTTCTAACAAATGGTAGTTATGCAGCTTCAGAAGATTTCCTGATAGAGAACTTTACAGATATAAATTACTCTACAGGAGATGATTTTGTAAAAGTTGTAAATACATACACAAGGTCTGTAGAAAATAGTAAATACTACTTTCCTGCAACAAGTGAGAAAATCTTCCATATTCCCGATATACAAGGAAAAGAAGAGGATGATGTAAAGTTAGAAAGGAAATTTAAGAAAGATTCTCTCTCAGTCACAGATGAATATGGGAAAGCTGTTAAATATACAATTGAAGAGAAAAATATTGGAGAAGGTTTGTATGTAACGGTCCCTAACTACAAAGAGACTACCTACAAATCAGAATACAAGCTTCTCGTTACATACAATACTCATGACTATGTTAGCAAAATTGGTGATTTCATATCTTTGATTGGAACATCATTGCCAAAAGATACTCAATTCTCAGTAACAGACAAGGATAGCAAGACAACTACAACATATAACTACTACCTTTCCATAATTACAGATGAAGATATCTCTCCTCTTTCAAAAGCATTTCCTGAGTTCACTACAGAAACAAAAGGTGGAAAAACATATTACAATTTCACACAAACAAACCGATTGGAATCTTCTCCATTTTTAGAATTTGGAACTTCTGTTACATACAGATTTGAAATGAACTATGTCACTCCAAAGACTGACAATATTATTCCTGAGTCATACTCTTCAATTATTGGTGCACTTTCCTCAAACATATATGAGATTTCTTTACCAAGAGAGTTTGGAGAAACAAATCAAAGAGTATACTTTGACAAAGTATCTCCTACCCCTATCGATATATACAAAGATAACGAAGGAAATGTCATTGCACTCTTTGAAGTACCTGCTAACAAGGAGAGTTCCATCAGCATCTCTGGATATATTACTTTAGAACAGAGTAGTTTCAAGGATACAGCCTCCCCTATTGATCTTTCTTTAAATGACTATTTAGAAAAAGTTAAGGGAAGTTCTTTTACAAAGGATTATCTAAAATCTACAAAGTATTGGGAAAGTGATGACTCATTCATAACAGAGAAGTCAACTGAACTATCAAAAGACTTAACTACTTTGAAAGAGTTAATAACCAAGGATTACCAATATATTAATGAGACATTAGACTATGATGATAGCAAAGCTAATTCTGACAATGAGAGAATCGGTGCTGTTGCAGCATTGAAAGGTGGTGGCTCAGTATGTATGGAGTATGCTGATTCCATGATAGCGATTTTAAGAGCACAAGGTATTCCTGCAAGAGCTGCATTAGGATATGCCAATCTTTCTGGAGAGATCAAAGAGAATCAGATTAGACATCAATGGGTTCAGATATGGATTCCTGATTACGGATGGTACTCTATTGATCCTACCTTTGAGAGTAAAAATTTGAAAATTGGGCAACAAATAGAGAGAGTTCTTTGGGAGACTTTCAATGGAGATACACTATCAAATATTAGGGTGTTTTCTGCAGATAATATTAGCGATATGACAACAGAAGGATTTTCATTACAAATATATGGAGTATCAGAAAAGATAGATACAGAATCATTGCAAGTATATGCAGATTTAGTTCCTGAAAAAGACTACTCTGATGGTATTCCTGAGAACAATGGATTTAGTATCTCAAATTGGTTTAATACATTTCTAAAAGCTACAGTTCTTGGAAGAGCTTTGATTGTTACCATACCTATACTAATTACCTTAGCTTTCTTAATAGTAGCAATTCAATCTATTAAATTGATTGTAAGAAGAATCAGAAACGCTTCTAAGAGAACTTAAATATTTTATCTATATTTAAGAATCCTGTTCCCTTTTGTAACCTACTATCTGTAGTAGCATATATTGTTAACAACTTTTCACCCTTCTTCACTTTCTCTCCAGGCATCTTATTAATATATATACCAGCTTCTTTTATCTTAGGGTTACCAAGAGCTCTTGCGATACTAACTAATTCTATATTATTGATCATTTTTACTTCACCATCACGATCTGAAAGAAGATCTTTTTGTAACGATGCTCCTGCAATGTCTGAAGATTCTACTCTCTTTACAGCACCTTGTGCTTCAGCAATATTCCAGAATTTCTCCAATGCTCTTCCAGTTTCTAGTATTTCTCGAGCAAGCTTTTTACCCTCCCCTTTTGAAGATACACTTGTCATTTCAAACAGCTTACCTGCCATAGTGATTACTACATCCTCAAGTTCTTGGCATCTATCTTCCTTTTGTTCCAAAATCTTTAATGCTTCTCTTATCTCCATATTAGGACCGACACTTCTCCCATCTGGCTTGTTTATATTTCTCTTCATCGTTTCACACTTAATCCCAAATTTTGCGAAAAGTTTCTTAAATTCTCTATCAAGCATAACTACATCCTCTGGTCTTTCTATCTTTGAACCCTTCCCATATGGCAAATCTATGAGGATATGACTGATACCCATTGAGACTTTCTTAGCTACAATACTTACTAATACTTTTTGGAATTCTTGAATACGAAGAGATCTTTCAACATTAATAATTACATCATCTGCAGGAGAAAGTTGTAAAGATCCTCCCCAGAACATACAACCACCTGTTTCTTTGACAACTTCTAGAACTCTCTCTTTGGACAATGCTACTGGCATAACTACTTCTAGAATATCAGATGTCCCTGCAGGAGAAGTTATGGCTCTTGTAGATGTGTTTGGAACAATCAATCCACCTTCAACTAATATCGGAACTAAAGTTGGAGTTATGGCTTTACCAGCTACACCACCAATTGAGTGTTTGTCTGCAACAAGTGTTCCATTTCCCCTTATTCCATTGAAAGAAAGAATATCTCCTGATTCAGCCATACCTTTTGTCATCCAATATATTTCCTCATCATTGAAACCAGGATTGAAGAATGTAGAAATGAAGAATGCAATTTCAGTTTCTCTTAGTTTTCTAGATCCAATATCTTCCATTATCATATGTAATTCTTCCTCTGTTAGAGATTTCCCTAATAGTTTCTTACTGATTGCATCAAGTGATTTACTTGGTTCAGGAATATCTACAAATACAGAGCTCCCATTCTCAATATCATACTGTTTCCAAATCTCTTCAAACAAACCGATCTCTCCTTCTAATACTTTAGAATCTGTTTCCATTACATCTGCATAAAGCTCCATTTCACCAAAACCGATTAAGGTAACTTCTCCTTCTCTAACACCTAATCTCTCAGCATCTTTTCTGTTTAAAATAACATTAAAATCATTATCTTCTCCGAGATCTAGATTTTTACTTCTTAAGTAGAATGACATATTTGTATATTATTATATTTTAGTTACTATCCATGGATACTTTGCTTTTACAGTATCAACAATATTTCGTGTTTCAATGACACCTAATTCTGTAATATATCCTGTTATTAATTCCTTATCAATTATTTCAAAAGCAGGATTATATATATCAAGACCTTGAGGAGCTTCAGGCCATAACTCCTTGTCTTCCCTTATCTCGATCTTGTTGTTTGCTATTGTGCTGTTAATATCTAATTTTAGAGAAGGTGTAACTACATACAATAGTTTCTTAGCAAAATATGATGCCATTCCTATTCCCCAACTACCTATCTTGTTTACTGCACTTCCATCTCCTAAAATCTCATCACACCCTATTAATATTACTTCTACTGGAACACTCCCCCTACCGATAATGAAGGACTCTGCAGCACTGTCTGCAACCATGGTTGTCTTAATACCTGCAGACAGGAGATTTTTTGCAGTTGTTCTTCCTTGGAATAATGGTCTTGTTTCTGTACAGACTACTTCAAAATCAGCTTTGTTCTGTCCAATACTTTTGATCAAAGAAACAACTGTTGAAGAATGACAATGAGTAAGGATTTTCTTGTAATTTTCTAATGATTTGTATCCATTTTCAATCAATTCTTTCTTAGAAGAATTGACCATTTCCAAATACTCATCACATAGTTCTGTTAGTACTCGTTTCATGCTACTTACTTCTGGTAAATCAGAAAATGCTTTTTGAAAAGATGTCTTAACAAATGTTACACCATTTGTCGCTAATGGCTCATTCTCTCGAGCACTTGCCAAGCTATCACCTACTACAAAGAATTCCTCCAGAAGCTTGTTGCTTTCCGTCTCTTTCGTTATTTGAAGATACCTTTTCATACCTTCAAAGGTTGCGATACAAACATTAGTAGCACCCTGTATGTTCAAATTTTGTATATCTTTTTGTATTTCCTCTATTTCAGTGGGCATTATGATTCTCTTAGTCTAATTTAACTATCTCTCCAAGTTCAGGTATGTATATATCATTGTTGATTTCTTGAGAAAGATTTTGTGCAAATTCCTGTATAATATCTTCATCTCCATGGACAAGGAATATCCTTTTTGGAGTATGTCCAAAACTTCTCAACCAGTATCTAAGATCTCTTTCATCTCCATGTCCTGAGAATCCGCCAAGAGTATGCAAGTTTGCTTTGTTTTCATACTCACTTCCCATTATCTTTAATATTTTCTCTCCATCAACAATTCTTCTACCCAATGTACCATGAACTTGATATCCAACAATAACGACATGTGTTTTTGGATCTTCAATATTGTTTCTTAGATGGTGAAGAATTCTTCCACCTGTACACATACCACTACCTGCAATTATTACGATACCTTTCTTTCCTGCTAGTCTTTTAGATTCTTCTGAGCTTTCTACTTTATGTAAATCTTGGAAATCGAATGGATCATCACCTTTCTTCAACAATCTCTTAGCATCTTCATCGTAGAAATCTGGGTACTGTCTAAATATTTCTGTAGCTTTAGATGCCATTGGGCTATCTAGATATACAGGCATACTTGGAATTAATCTATTCTCAAAGAAAAGATTTACTTCGTAAAGTATTTCTTGTGTCCTCTCAATAGCAAAAGAAGGAATCAAAACATTACCACCATCTTTTTGTGCAGCTTGAAGTACACCAAGAAGCTCTAAAACTGTCTCATTTCTCTCTTTGTGTATTCTGTTTCCATATGTTGATTCACAAACCACATAGTCAGCATCTCTAATTAAGTCTGGGTCACATACTATCCTAGCTCCTGGCTGCCCTAGATCCCCAGAGAACACTAATTTCCTAGTTCTCCCTGCACTGTTCCCTATCCAAATTTCATAGATGGCTGAGCCCAATATATGGCCTGCATCTCTCATTCTAAACTCACAACTATTTGTAATATTTACAGAATTACCGTAAGGATATACTTCAAAATATCTCATTGCTTCTTCTACATCTTGTTCGGTAAAGAGTGGTTTTCTTTCTGGTTTTCCTTCATTTCTTGGATTTGCAATCCATCTCTTTGCTTCTTCTTCTTGTAGACTTGCAGAATCAAGCAATATTACTCTTGCAAGATCTCTTGTAGGTTGAGTACAAACAATTCTTCCTCTAAAACCTTGTTTAACAAGTACAGGAATTCTACCTGAATGATCGAAGTGAGCATGGGTCAAAAAAACAAAATCAAGATCTGCAGGATTAAATGGAAAAGTATCGTAATTCCTCTCCTCTAGATCATCATCTCCTTGGAAAGCACCACAATCAACAAGAAATTTCACAGTATCTGTTTCTACGAAAAAACAAGATCCTGTAACTGTTTTAGCGGCACCTAGAAACTGTATATTCATTTAGGCAGTGGTATTTTAAATAATATATATGATATGACAAGTAGTGGTTACAATACAACCCTATCTTTTATCGAGATAATATAAAGACCATATTTATCCAAATCTTCTTTTGAATAGAAACCTGACTCTTTTGTACTAAATAGATAAGAAACCTCTTTTTCTATTTCCCTTCCTGTATACTCTTTTGTCTTTGGGTCCCACTCTCTAAGAACTAATATGTCACCCTCCTGGCAATCAAAATCCGCAACTCTTACTTCGAAATTTTTCTCGCCACTTAATATCTTTTCAAAAAATTCAGGCCATGTTTTTTTCTCTATTCTTTTCATTTGTGTTTACTTAACAAATTATATCTTAGCTAATACCTTTGCTTTCTCCAACAACATTTCTTTGGAATTTAGCAATGGGTCTTCTACTACCGAATCTAACAACTCTTGCAATATTTTTCCAACCATCGGTCCCTTAGCAACACCAATACCTACAATATCATCACCAGTTACCTTAAGATCTGTAACCTTCAATGCCATATCCTGCATCCGAACTTCTGATATCCTTCTCTGTAACAAAGTTATCTCTTCCGGTTTGAATACTGTAGAAGGATTCGATTGTGCATCTGCCATCCTTAACTTAAAAAGATCTTCAATATTTTCTTCACCTACTCTTTGAATGAATCTTCTTACTGCAGCATCTGTCCATTCGTGAATCTGGATATTTTCTTTTTCTTCATCTGTCATATCATCTTTGATATGTGGATAGTAAAACATATGATTTTTTACCAATATTTTCACCCTATTTATTTCTGATTGTGGAAATTTCATTCTTTTCATAATCTCACCTGCAATATCAGCACCAGCGGAATCATGACCGTAGAAATGACCATTACCCATATCTGTTCTAGGTTTAGCAATGTCGTGTAAAAGTGCAGCAAGTTTTACAGAATCGTGTGCTACATCACAAGTTTTCAAATTATGCCAATATACATCATGTGCATGATATAGCTTTTGCTCCACTTCTAACCCTTCAATTAATTCTGGCATAAAGAGAGTTAGCAATCCTGCCTGTCTCATTAGCTCAATACCAACTGATGGTTTAGAAGAATTAAGTAGCATCTTCATAAATTCATCACGGACCCTTTCCATGGAGACTAAAGATGCTACAGGAATACACTCTTTAATTGCATTGAATGTACTTTCCTCTATTTCAAATCCTAATTGTGATGCCATTCTACATGCCTTGAAGGCTCTTAATCCATCTTCTTTGAATCTTTCCAAGGGAGTTCCTACAGCTCTTACTAATTTCTTCTCAATATCCCCTATTCCATCAAAAGGATCATATATTT